>Ga0209062_1000154_pt1 | contig 262145 bp, 218 predicted proteins | sample Coa_R2_2_FD_187158 | JGI IMG/M metagenome (GOLD analysis project Ga0209062, IMG submission 187158) | Surface soil microbial communities from Centralia Pennsylvania, which are recovering from an underground coalmine fire - Coalmine... | ecosystem: Environmental > Terrestrial > Soil >... | reverse complement strand
ATCCCGACCGCGGCAACCACACCTACACCTACGACGCCGATGGGCATCTGCTCACCGATGTTTCGGGCACACACACGTTAGGCACAAGCTACGATCTGTTGGGGCGAGCAGGTTGTGTGCAGGATGCCACACCCACTACCAACGGTTATGGCAATTGCAGCAATACTGCGCATTCCTTGATGCGTTATGCCTACGATGTCACGACCCTGGGAACCTCCGGCAGCAGCGACTTTTCTATTGGACAGATGACACGCGGCGTAGCGACGACCTACTACCCGGACGGTTCTGCCGCGACGACCACCCAACAGGCACAGCACGACCAGCGCGGGCGGCTGGTCAGCAGCACGCTGCAACTGGGCGTGCCCAGCAGTTGGAACGTCACCACGGCTCTACCGCTCTATCAGGAGAACCTCTCCTACAACGATGCCGATCAACTGACGACGACGCACACCACCGTGGGCGGGCAGGCAGGTTACACCTTCTCGCAGGCGTATGATAGCACCACCGGCTTGCTCACCGGTCTGTCCAACAACAGCACCGGCGTGGCAAACCTGGCGACGCTGGGCTATGATGCTACTGGCAACGTCAGCGATGTCAACTTCCAGACCACCACCGGCACGGCCTTAGCCAACGATCACTTCACCTACGATGGCGACCTGCGTCCGGCGAGTACAACAGCCACCTGGCAAAGTGGCAGCGGCTCGACGGGCACGATCTTCAGCCAGGGTCGCAGCTACGATCCAGTGGGTAACGTTGCTAGCATCAGCACAACGCTTGCAGCGGTACCGGGGCAAAGCGGCTCCGGCGGCAGCGACACGCAGAATTTCTGTTACGACGAAGAGAACCGGCTGGTCTGGGCGGGCAACGCGGGGACGCAGCCAGCGCCAGGTATCGGCACCTGTGGCTCTGGCACCCTTGCCAACAGCATCAATGGCGCAGGCTACAGCACCAGCTACGCCTACACCCACCTGGGCCAGCTCTGGCAGGGACCGCTCAACGGCACAGGGAGCTATCAGTACCTGTACTGTGACAGCAGCACTCCACACCAGTTGACCGGCCTCTACCCCATCGGAACGACGTGTAGCAATCTCACCGGCGCAGTCTACACCAGCAGTTACGACGCCTTTGGCAACGTGACCAGCCGGACGTACAACGGTACCAATGCCACCCTCTCCTATGACTTACTCGACCATTTCGTGCAATGGAACGCGGGAGCCACCAGCCAGGAATGGTACGCCTACGACCTGAGTGGCAACCGCACCCTACGCCGCAGCACGACCGGCAGTGGCACCACCATCACCGTCTATGCCTTCGGCCTGGAAGAGCACGTCTACAGCAGCAGTGGCACGCCCCAGAGCAGCACCTCCTACTACTCGTTAGGTGGGCGACTCATCGGCGAGTTGCAGGGCAGCACGACCCAATTCTTCCTCACCGATGCGCTCGGCAGTATCCTCACCACCTTCAACGCTGTGGCAGGCAGTGCCGCCGTGCAGGGCAACCAGCTCTACGGCCCTTACGGCAACAATCGCTACAGCCAGGGCACGATGGGCACCAACAAGGGCTTTACGGGGCAGTATGCTGATGCTACGGGGCTGGATTACTATAACGCCAGGTATTACGATCCGGTGATCGGGCTATTCCTCTCGGCGGACATCAAGCAGGGCAACCTGCAAGGGATGGACCCCTATGGCTATGTGGGAGGCAACCCCGAGACGCTGACAGATCCGACGGGGCAGCGATTTATTAGTCCTGGTGGCAATGAAACAGCATGGCTCAATCCCATCACGGGTGGACTGTACACCTCCACGAAGGAAAGCTGGATCTATGGCGGCGGCTACACCATCGATTACTTTACTCCAAAGGAACGAAAAAATCCCTGGTATGACCCTCTGAAAGATCAACAGAACAGCACAGGCGCCAAAATCAAACGAGAATTAGGAATTACCGACCTGCAAAAGACCTGGAACGATCCTCATGCAAGCGCCTGGGACAAGACCCTGGCTGTTGGGCACATGCTCATGAGAAATGCCGATAATCTCATGATGGCTGCGATGATTTTAGGAGGGCCAGAGGATGATGCAGTGTTGGGAGCAGGTGCCAGAGTAGAGTCTACGATTGTAAACGATAGTCCTGTTCTTCTGAATGATGGCTTCAAAATGACTCAAACGGTCACGAATTACTTTGATAAATTCAGAGGAACGACCAAAACAGTAGGAGGTGTCACAAAATTTTTCAAAGGTGAGCCATTAAGGCCATTTGTAAACTCACCTGCTACAAATTGGTTGGTAAAGACAATCATGGAAGGTGATGCTATACCAGATCCACAAGGCACTGTAGCAAATGGCTTGTACTGGAGGGTGGCAGGCTCCTGGAATGGCTCAGAAGGATTTTGGGAATTGCTCGTTGACATGGAGAACAATACGATCCTCCATTTCAATTTTGTTCACTAACCTACTTCGTTTCGTTTTGTGCCACTGGATGAATTCATCCAGTGGCACAAACATGATTACATCAGCGTAAGAGTTTTCTAGACGACTCTGCGGAAATTATATTTTGCTATATACTGCATGGCAAAGCACGAAGGATACAGTAATTGCTGAGCTATATAGTTTATTACGATGACGGAGGTCAACATGCATTTACGGTTTGAAGCGAAAAAAGGAAAGTTATCCTATCATGGGCAAGTAGTTTATAGGAGAGAAGAATGGTCACTTGACTTTTTGCCAAATCAAGTGAGTGATTTTGATGTCATAATAGTAGATATGCTCAATATCGCCTTCCTCGTGATGGATACTTCTATTGCCTATGCGTGTCAAATTTGTGGATATCATCCTCATACCATCTGGATCAAAAAAGAGTTATCCTTGCCGACTTTTTTTGAAGGGAGCCTCATCCTCCACAGTGATGTTGTCAATGAGTTTGACAATGTGAAGTTGGAAGGGGCGGAAAGGTGGAAGACCTATTACGATGAGGCTCTGGGATGGCTCTGTATTGGCAATGAGAGAAAAGATCAAGAAGATCGGGCAGTAGAATTTGCAACCGGAATTATTGCGGTGGTAAACAAGCAGCGCCTGAAGTCGCTCTGGCTTAAACCCATTTTTATATAAATAATACAATATGCAAGTTATCCTGCAAAAAAGGCCCATGAATACTAGAATGTTTCTGGCCCTTGCGATCTGGCTTCCTGGCTTCATTTTCATGGTTGCAGGACTTTATAAAGGAATTATTGAACATATAGGTATTCAAGGGATTCTTTTCATATTGGGATTACATATAAATACAGTGGGACTGGTGTTTTTTATCTATTATAAATCAAAAATTACCATGAAGGTAAACCAGATACACTTATGTCAGCAATGAGAGATCAGCTGTTCTCAGACGAAGTTTATCGCTTGCTCCAGGAGCATCAGTTGGGAGCGCCTTTGCGCATCTATCGACTGCGATCAGGTTATATCCTTTTTCATCGTATTATGACCCTTTTTCTATTCGTGCTCTGCCTGGTGTTTGGCCGGGTTCTTGCCAGCGGCCTTCCCCGGTTGTACCGAGACCTCTCTCTTGGTTGTTAGCTCTTGCTCTGGGGTGGGGGCTTTGTCTTCATCCTGGCAATGGGGTGGTATGAGTGAACAATGTGCCGCTATGAGGAGCAAAGCCGACGTCTTCTATAACAGAGAGACTTCTGTTTGATCATTGATCTTGCAGTGGAAAAAAGGAGATGGAGATACATGAGATCTACGCAGGAACAACGCCTTCTCGGACGCATTATTGTGCTGGTGTTCTTTCTGGGACTTGTTTTTGGTCTGGCGGTATTGGTTATAGGTCTGGGGATCTATAATTTCATTCGATCAGATTTTAATCCCCTGACCCCGCCGATTTTCGGCGAGCTCCAGGATACGTTTCAGACCATTCTATCAGGCGCTTTTCTAGTACTTCTTTTGACAACTGTGGATGTGTGTTCACAATTTTTTACAGGGCCAGAGTGGAAAAATAGCCGTAGTGTTTTCGTCCAATACGGTATGCACTTTATGAGAATGTTAGGCTTCTTCCTTATAGGTGCAGGGGTGATCTTTTTGCTTGAGGACCTTTTGAAGGTTGTTAGACTTCAATTGTCATCACTTCAAGAGTTCATCGTTAGCGTTGTTCTCATCCTGCTTTTTCTGCTAGGCCCAGGCGTTCTCAGTTGGTATCTTCTGATTCGGGATAAACGCTATGCGGTACAAAGAGAGCAGGAAGAACAGAGCATGCGCGAAAACTCGACTGAGAGAGATTCTGGTCTGTGAGCGAGAGGAGGAGGCAATCATCAACACAAGGGATGCCAAATTCATATGAAGAGTAGTTTGCCCGTTATCTTACCTTTCTTGATTTTCCTGTTCACTGGGACTCTCCTCACCCTGGTGATAGCCACTGTCTCTCTTTTTGTTGATCTGAGAAAAATACAACAGGAACAACAGGAAGATTTGGGAACTATCTGGTATCAACAACCTAAAATCCATAGGCACCTGAAGTGGATTGGACGTTCGTTGTTCTTATTACTTTTTGTTGGGGCTTTCACCTTCTGCCTGACTGCTCACGTTCCACTCTGGCTCCTGGTGATCAGCGAGGCTGGCATAGGCTTTATAGGAGTCGGCAGTCGTCTAATCTTCGATCTCATCAAGGTGCAACAGAGCCCCCGAAGGAGAGTACAATTAGTATGGTATCGGCAACCACAAATACTAAAACGAATGGGAAAGAGCGCCCGCTTCATAGGTTTATTATTAATGTTTGGAGTTGGTGCATATGAACAGGCTCAAGGCTTTCCTGGTAGCCACTTCCTTTGGGATACGATTATTGGCATTGGAGGACCGGCGATTCTCCTCCTCTTATCTTTGATTCTCTTTATCTGTGCAAATGCTCTCCAGAAAACAAAACAAACCTGAACATTGACTTACTGAGGAGAATGTAAAAGGGGGAACAATTGATACGGCTTTCGCACCTGGCACTCATCATTGTTTTTACCAATATGATTGTATTTCTCATGGCAATACTATTAGTAATGTTCCACCCCATTGTTTACATACTCTGGTATCTTGCAGCGTTCTTCTCCCTTGTTACAGCTATGAGCTGGATCAGCTTAGATGCGTTGGAAAGCAGTTTGAAGCAGATACACGAGAAATGGTACAAAGTACGTTCGAGCAGTATCATGCTCTTTATGGCTCTCTTTTTCTTGTACGAAGGATCTGGTTTAGCTCCATCTCATGTAAGCCCGGCTTCTCTCTTGAACAACAGTGTTCTCGCAACGATACTGGCTCCGCTCCTCTTTATCATTTTCTTTTTCTTTTTCGCTATTGTCTCTGCAATAGTGCTGCATACGAAATTGACGCGTTGAGAAGAAAGCACATCATATGGAGAGGGGAGATAGACCAGAATCGTATCGTCACCACCTTACGAGAGCGATTCGGTTTGAGGGAAGATGAGGGGCCAGCCCTACCCCTACAGCCCTTTCGTCCTCCACACGCTTAAATAATACCAAAGGCCGCAGAAATCGCTGATTGATGCCCTCGGCAGCATCATCACCACGTTCAACGCGACCGCAGGCAGCGCCGCGGTGCAGGGCAACCAGCTCTACGGCCCCTATGGCACCAGTCGTTACAGCCAGGGCACGATGGGGACCAACAAGGGCTTTACGGGGCAGTATGCCGATGCCACGGGGCTGGACTACTACAATGCCAGGTATTACGATCCGGTGGTCGGGCAATTCCTCTCAGCCGATGTCAAGCAGGGCAACCTGCAAGGGATGGACCCGTATGGCTATGTCGGAGGCAACCCCGAGACGCTGACCGACCCGACCGGAGAGTACTTTGCTCAGCGCGATGATAATGGGGTCGTCCAAAATACCGGGCGTCTGAGCAATACCACAGTCGATGGGCAACGCGCCATTTCAGTGTTCACCGAGAATATCGGCACGGGCAAGACGATCAGATCGACGGTGAGAGGGATAAGAGCGCCGATGGGGGGCGGAAGTAAGTGTGGTGGGTGTAAAATGGCGACGCGGTCACAAACAAAAACTAGCTCAGGAAAACAATCTCAGCCTCAGTGTTCAACGCCCCTTTCTTGCCAGGCAGAAAAAGACAAGTAGCTAATTGAAGGAAATGTAAAATTGGCTGCAATTGAGAATATGATTACTAGCGATCTGCCAAATCTGGCGAGCGGAATATTGGCGGTGCTAGCTAGAGTATTAACCGCTGCTACAGGAGCTATAGGAACATTGATTCTTGTATTGCAGATGGTTGGCTCTGTGTTACCTGCTTTAGTTCATCTAGGAGTAGACATGTACACAGCCATAACTGGAAAAGTTGCTCCAGAGTGGCTTATGACTACTGCTAAAGTTGCTGATTTTATTGGTGCTCTTGCAGATTGGACTGCGGGCTTTCTTTCAGGGTTTGCCTTTGGTATTGGTGGTGTTGCAAATAAAGTTATAGATCTTCTCAAAGGTTTCGTTCCTTCATTTGCATCATCAGTGATAGGCTTTCTTGGAAATGTGGGTTATCTAATGGTAGATCATAGAAACGAAGTGCTACAGTACGGAACACCTGATGAGATCGTAACTGAGTGCAAAAGCGAAGGGCTAAGCAACTGTTGAAAGTGGCATTTAAATGTATATTCAAAAGCATTCCATAGTAATATATGTATGCTTTTGAGAAGATAAGGAGGTGTAATTAATTGATTTGAATGGCTATTGAAGCCATTATGTCCGATATAGCTAAATCTTCATATGACCGTAGGGCCAGCTTCATTCTACGGCCATATGAAGACTTATAGGCATTCGTGTAAGAAAACGAAAATAGTAAGATAAGGATAGCCTTGCCTTCAAACACAGGATTAACCTGCGTAATGAGATCAGCAAGCGTTTAAATTAATTTGGCAAGGACCTATAGAAAGAGGGATCGAGATATGCCCAAACAGCACCGCATCGCTTTCGTCGGATTATGGTGCCTACTTGTGATAGTGATCAGTTTAGCCATCTTCACACTGGTCTTGTTAGTGGTCTATCCTGTCGTGCTTGCCTTCTGGTATGCCGGAGTTTTTTTCAATCTTACTGAGGCCCTCTGCTGGCTAGCTCTAGATAGGCGAAAATCCTCTGATATGCCGAAGCAGGCGGGCCAGGAAAAGCGGCCTAAAACCGAGCATTTTAAACACAGTATAGCTATGTTTCTGGTAGCAATGCTGATGCTTCTGATGGCTGTCGTAGCGACAAAGAGTACACTCTCTTACCACATTATCCTGGTTTCACCCTTGAAAGATGGCGCAGCTTCATTGATATTGATATGGATACCTTCCCTAATGAACGCATGTTTTGTCATCACAACTGTTGTATCGATACTCTATTTGCAAAACTATTTTCGGCTAACCAACACCTCCGTTATTGGGTCACAGACGAAAATGGGTGAGAGGAATACTGAGTGAAACCAGCAGGGAGTCTGCTAGATGAGTATGTGTTCCAGGAAGATGAGCCGAACAATAGTCTCTCCATTTTACTCTGCTTCCAAAACCTACCAATGAAACAGGTCCAGCCCTGCCCTACAGCGCCTTCGTGCCCCACACGCTTAGATAATACCAGAGGCCGCAGAAGTCGCTGGTATAGCCTTCTATTGCCATTTCTTCAATGAGCGCATCAAGCTCTTCTCGCGTAATGACACCCATTTTAATCAGGAAGGGCTTGAGCAGTTCGGTCAGAACCCCCAGGTCCTGGACGGTGCTGGCGTGCGCTTCTGCCCCCACCGAGAAGTCGATGGCATGGGCCATATGTTGAATGTCCTGGTATCCAGCCTCTTTCAGGAAACGAGGCAACATAGGCGTAATACATGTATGCCTGCCATCAGGAGAAAATCCCAGCCCGGCCAACTGGACGGCGCGATTTGCCAGCGTACATAGCTGCTCAATGATCGCATTGTTGGTAAATGGCGTCTCGCACTCAACAAGAATGATCCGGCCTCCTGGTCGCGTGATCCGCCAGCACTCCCGCAAAAATTCAGGCCAGGCGGCACGGAGCATAAATCCTTGCAGCAAACGAGCATGGATCACATCAAAGGAGGCATCGGGAAAGTCCAGTGGCTTGAGAACATTCATCAGCTCAAAGCTCACATTTTGCAACCTCTGCGTCAAAGCCTGGGCGGTGGCATATTTGATCATCGTCTCGTTCATGTCAACCCCTACCACACTGCTGCCAGGATAGGCATAGGCAACATCAAGCACCCATGTGCCCGGGCCACAGGCGATATCCAGGATGGCATTGACATCAGCATGTGGCAGTTCGAACTTTTCAGGAAAAAGCCCTCCTAGCTGATTGTTAAGCAAGTGAGCCTGTTGGACGAGGCGCACGGTTTCCGCCCCACTTTCGATATCGACAAAGTAGGTATTTTCATCTCTGGAAGGTTGAGTAGACATAATAACAGCTACCTTTTTTGTGAGCAGTCTCACAATCAGCACTGAAGTGAGTATCAGCAATACAATGCTCTATAAAGAGTATGCCTGAATGGATTAAGCGCCAATTACATGAGCAAGCTACCGTTGCAACAATTATACAGGTAAGAATTTCGTATGACAACTTGCTGCTATTATTGGCTATTTTTGTTGATGAGCAGGTAAAGCATGGTAATAAAAAGGAAGAGCATGTCTACGTTTTGCATGCCCTCCCCTTTTTATTGGTGCCTCAAAGGCGTTTACTCAGCTAACAGCTCCTCTATCTTCCTTTCGATGGTCGTGGCAGTTGGATAGAAGGCAGTTTCCTCAGGTGCATTGTAGGGCGCTGCCGGAGCTTTGATAGCCGAGATGAAAGCGGGGGTGCTATCCAGATCATAGAAGCAGTGTTCGACGATCCACGAATGGATATGGCGTCCGAAGCTGCCCAGGTCGGCTTCTTCCGTCGCCACAATCACGCGATTGGCTGCTTTGACGGCTGCCGCAATGGTCTCTTCGTCAAATGGCTCCAGAGTGCGCAGGTCTACCACCTCAATGGCAATCCCTTCACGCTTGGCTATATTAGCGGCAGCAGTGCAGGCTTCCAGCACCATCGTTCCCCAGGCGATAATCGCCACGCTGGTCATAGGAGCGTCGCCAATGCGCAAAGTACGAGCTTTGCCAATGGGGAGGGTGTAGTAACCATCGGGCACATTCCAGAGGTCCGCGATAGCTTCGATAATATTGCCCTCGTCATCCTTTGGCGGCTCCGAACGATAGAGGCGACCGCGCTCAAGATAGGCAACCGGTGATTGCGCCCGTGCCGCTTCCAGCAAAAGACCTTTGGCATCAAAGGGCGTGGCGGGACATATGGTAATCATGCCGGGAATGTCGGTAAACCACTGCTCGCCTGCGTTCGAGTGACCATAGGCGCCGCCACCGGCTGAGCTGCTGGAAATGGGACCGCCACCACCGCTACCGGACTTGGTGCGCAGCAGCAGCGGCACATACCAGTCACCACAGCTTTGATAGGAGGTGCGGGCGGCCAGGCGGATCGTCTGGGTCGCGGACTGATGATAATCGACAAACTGGATCTCGGCGCAGCGGGCCTTGCCATCGTGCATACCGGCGCCGGCGGCAATGCCCACAATCACCTGTTCATTCAAGGGACTGCTAATGGCGCGGCCAGGGAATTGCGAGACCAGCGACGCGGTGGCGCCAAATACGCCGCCTTTGGGGCTGCCCACATCTTCGCCATAGACAAAGAAGTCGGGATCGCGCCGCGCCAGCTCCGCCAATCCTTCGTTGATTGCACCCAGCATCGTCAGCGGGCGTTTGGTACCACGCGGGATGTTTTCGCGCCACTCGGGGATAGAGATCACATGCTTCATCACCCGATCAGCGGTTGGCTCCGGCTCCTGGAGAATCTCGCGCTCGGCCCGCTCCAGTTCAGCCCGGATCTCTTTGCGCATGCGCTCTATATCATTTTCTTTCAAATGGTTATGTTCAACCAGCCAGCGCCCAAAATTTTTCACCGGATCTTTTGTCGCGGTCGTCAGCTCAATCTCTTCTTTTTTGCGGTACGATTTGATATCGGTACTGCTAGAATGCGGATCAAGCAATCCCAGGCGCAGATGCATTAAAACAGGACCCTGGCCCGAACGGATATGCTCTACCAGACGAGAGGTGGCTTCATATGTCGCCATCGCATCCGTACCATCAACCTCTTCGGCATACACGCCGCCGCCCCGCGCCATCTCGACCAGCGAGCCCGCCCATTGAATAGGAGAAGCTGTAGTAATAGCCCAGCCATTATCTTCTATCACCATGAGAATGGGCAGGCGGTGAACTGCGGCCTGGCGGAAGAGCACATTGAAGTCATTGGTCGCGGCCCCACCGTCTCCCGTCGTAGCCATGATCAGTTCCTGGCTCTGATGCCATTGCAGAGAGAAACCAACGCCGCCAGCGAAGGGCGCCAGGCCGGCAACTTCGCTCACGCCTGGTAAAATGCGATGGCGTTTACTGCTATAGTGAGAGGGCATATTACGGCCTGAGCACATCGGGCCGGTTGTACGTGAGTATGCTTCGCGAATGGGTCCATAGATATCGCCCGTGCGCTGTAACCACGCGGCGAGATCCCGATAATACAGCGCGAGCCAATCGCTGTTATCCAGAGCCGCTACAACTGCCGCCATCGTCTCATGGCCGGCACAGCCAATATAGAAAGGATATTTCCCTTGCGTCTTACGAGTTTTCAACAGGTCGTTGGTTGCCCTGGCCGTCACCATCGTACGATAAAGGGCAATGATATCGAGCGGCTTCGCAGTCGTCCCGGTCCCTGTTTCTCTAATATTTACTGTCATTCTGCGGTTGCCTCCATAAGTCTTCGTTGACGTTTTCGGCCTGATCGATGCTTCTTGCACACGATTTTCACTTGTCATGACCATTATAAAATTCACAGCCAGGAAAAGCAATGCTCACAGGATCAGGCTCGGTTTTTATTACTTTCTTATTGCCTCGACCTCTACTATCAGCGTATAATGTTGGCGATAAAACGACTATAAGCGAGTCCGAAACATTTTATAGATGACAAACGCGAGCCCATCAGCCACATTGATACGCGACCTTTACGCACGGATGCTCCTGACGCGCATTGTTGACGATGATGCCTGGGAACTGTATAAGCAGGGACGCGTTGGTTTCCTTGCGCGCAGTCGAGGTCACGAGGCAGCTCAAGTAGGAAGTGCAGCCTGTATTGAGGTTGGCACTGATTTTACGCTGCCCTATTATCGTGATCTGGGCGTCGTGCTCACCATTGGCATGACCCCCTATGAGGTCTTTCGCACCTATCTGCAAACAGGCCAGGCCACCGCTTCAGACAATCAACAGGCCCATTACGGGGAAATGCGGCAGCAGCCCGCACTGCACTGGGGCTACCATAAACATAATATGGTTACGGGTCCTGCTCCCGTCGCAACTCAAATCCTGCACGCCGCAGGCATTGCTTTCGCCAGCAAGCTGCGCAAGGCCGCGATTGTGACGGTCGCCTACTGTGGCGATGGCGCAACGGGCGAGCCCGATTTTCTTGAAGGGATACGCTTCGCCGCTCTGCACCAGCTTCCCACGGTGCTGGTCTGCGAACAGGATTGCTCGCAATGCCAGACAGCATCCCCTCCCTCTTCATGCATCCAGGGACTGGCCTTGCCGGAAGGTCTGGCGCATCGACGCATCGACGGAACTGATGTGGTTGCAGTTTATACCGCCATGAGAGATGCTATGGAGCATGCACGAGAAGGACACGGACCGGTTCTGCTGGAGATGATGGTTACACGCCCACCTGAACCGGATGCAGCACATGAGCCTGCGCCAGCACACAATGCGAATCATCCCGCTTCTCAAATTGATCCTTTGTTGCGTTGTCAACAAATTTTACAGGAGCAAGGGGCATGGAGTGATGAATGGGCAGAGAAACTTTACCGGCGCATCTCCGCCGAGGTCGAACAGGCGATGCAAGACGCACTGCGGGACACGCTTTAACAGTTGGGCAGGAGCAAAAAGATGAAACCATCATTCCCCACAACGATCCTCTACGGTGGCGATTACAATCCAGAACAGTGGTCGGAGGATATCTGGCTTGAAGATATGCGCCTGATGCAACTGGCGAAGGTCAATATGGTCTCGATCAATATATTTTCCTGGGCGATGCTAGAACCAAAATCCGACCATTATCATTTTGAGCAGCTAGATCGCATTATGGATATGCTGGCGCAGCATGGCATTGCGGCGGATCTGGCTACCGCAACCGCCTCCCCGCCAACATGGATGAGTCGGCTCTACCCCTCGATGCTGCCGCTTACTCGCGATGGTAAACGCCTGAGCCACGGCTCGCGCCAACACTATTGCCCCAATAGCCCGGATTATCGACGCAAGGCGGCTGAACTGGCGCAACGGCTGGCGGAACGCTACGCCACGCATCCAGCCTTGCAGATGTGGCACATCAACAACGAGTACGGCGCGCATACCTCTCGCTGTTACTGCGATAACTGCGCCGAAGCGTTCCGCGCCTGGCTGCAAGAACGCTATCACTCGCTCGAAAGGCTGAACGAGGTCTGGGGAACGACCTTCTGGAGTCAGCACTACTACCACTGGGAGGATATTCTCCCGCCGCGCATCTCGCCTGCACAAAATAATCCCGGCCAGGCGCTCGACTACTGGCGCTTTATGTCCGACTCATTACTTGGCTGCTATCGCAATGAAGCGGAGATCCTGCGCTCGGTAACGCCGGATATTCCTCTCACGACCAATTTGATGGTCGCTTTCAAGCCAGTGGATGGTTTCGCCTGGGCTCCCTTCATGGATATTATCTCGTTTGATCTCTATCCATCTAATACTACACCGGTCTGGTCAAACGCTTTTGCGCAAGATGTGATGCGCTCGCTCAAAAGAGGGCAGCCGCATCTGGTGATGGAGCAGAGTCCGAGCCAGGTCAATTGGAAGCCGCAGAATCCACATAAGCGACCTGGCCGCCTGCGCCTCCAGACGATGCAGGCTATTGCGCATGGGGCGGATGGCGCGATGTACTTCCAATGGCGTCAATCGCAGGCAGGCGCGGAGAAATTCCATAGCGCAGTCGTCTCGCATGAGGGCAGCGAGCATGGGCGCATTTTTCGGCAGGCAGTGCAAATAGGTGCGGAGTTGCAGCAACTTTCGCCCGAGGTCGTTGGTTCGCGCATCTCAGCGCAGGCCGCGATCCTGCTGGACTGGCAGAACTGGTGGGCGGTTGAATACCAACCCGGGCCTAGCAACCTTCTGAACTACTGGCAACTGCTTAACGATTATTACCGCGCCCTCTATCAACTGAATGTCGCCGTTGATATTGCCGCGCCCGATGGCGACCTGAGCGGCTACCGCCTGATTATTGCCCCCTTGCTGTATATGCTGCGGCCAGGGGTGGCGGAGAACCTCAAACAATTCGTCGAGCGGGGAGGAACGCTGCTCACGACGTTTTTCAGCGGTATCGTCGATGAAAACGATCATGTGATGCTTGGCGGCTACCCGGCGGAATTGCGCCAACTGCTCGGCATCCACGTTGAAGAGTTCGATCCCTGGACGGCGGAAATGACCAACGCGGTGGTGATTAAAGAGGGTACATTACAGGGAGACTATCCCTGCACGTTATGGGGAGAAGTGGTTCATCTCGAAGGGGCTCAGACGTTAGGAGTATTCGCCAACGATTATTACGCCAACGGTCCCGCTTTAACGATCCATCAATTCGGGCAGGGACACGCTTACTACCTGGCAACGCACGGCAATGCTGATCTACTCGGAAAGCTGGTTCGCGACCTTTGTCAACAAGCGCAGGTGTCGCCAGTGCTGGAGCCGCCTATAGGTATCGAGGCGACAAAACGCGTACGAGCCGATGGTCGCGAGATCTTCTTTTTACTGAATCATACTGAACTGGCACAACAGGTTAAACTGCCGGCAGGAACATTTACTTCGCTGCTGGATGGGAAAACTGTTGAAGGGAGCGTCGATGTGAAAGAACTTGGGGTTGTGGTGCTGCTGAGCTGAGCAGGCCGCCACAGGACCGGCGGGGGTTGGACCAAGGCAACCGCGAGGGATTGCCCTGCTCGGACGGGATCATGCAGATGCCCTAATGAAATTCGATAATAAACTCTTGGCGAATGAATGTGTTCATGTGCATCAGCCCGTCCGCTTCAGCGCCATCCCCTATTTAGGAAGGGAAAGCCACATCGGAGAAGATGCCGCCTCTGGTCTGCTGGAAGAGGGCAGGCAGGTATTTGGGCAAGACAGGCGCTAAAGCGGACGCGATAAATCTGGTCCCTACGGCAATACGAGCATTTGGGGTTTTCTGAGAGCGGGTTCATTCGCCCGATTGAATGGCTAGCCGTTGATCATCTTCAGAGCGGGCGAGTTGATTGCGGATGATGGCGTGTGGCTGGTTCAGTAGAGCATCTTCGACGCGCTGCCGGTGCTTGGGCAGGGTATTGCGCGGCATGCTATCGGGGGCAAAAAAGCGGCATTCGCGGGATTCTTCGGTCTCTGTCAGCTCGCCGCCGGTAATACGACAGCGAAAGCTCAAAACAACCTCTCGCTTCTGCGGTTTGGAGTAAACCCCTACAAGCTGCTCAATTGCGACATCAAGGCCGGTTTCCTCGCGCACTTCTCGATAGAGCGTCTCTTCAACGGTCTCGCCCAGCTCCATGCCGCCGCCGGGGAGATTCCACCAATCGATATCGCGCCGGTGAGCAAGGAGAACGCGGCCCTCTTGAAAGATCAGGGCGCTTACCCCGATCCGAAACAAAGTAAGATCTCCTGCTGCACTGTTGAATTCTGCCATAACACCCCTCAGCTATGCCTCAATAATCTGTATTCACAAGTTATACACCCTATAAGCCGTATCATGCAAGACCTGTCTGGCTATATGAAGCGCCTGTTCACTATCAAGCGCGTCGGCATCGATCATCTCCTGCAATACCTGCCCGATAATCGCTCGTCCCCGCCATGCGCTTACATAGTGCATCTCTGGCAGATTAGTGCCATCTGAACTATACATGAGCTTGCTGGCGGGAGCTACACTGAGCGCCTGACGCGTGAAGGCCAGCATCTCTAATTTATCAACAAAGGGAATTATATACGAGAGATCAAAATAGACATGCGGATAGATGGCTGCAAGATAGGCACCGAGCTGACAGTATGGATAGCTTTCATGGAGCAGCACCACCGGCATGCTCTGATAATCGCTCCGCTCCAGCACTTCACGCAACTGCAACGGATTGCCCAGGCGCATATCCGTATCGCTATCGCCATAGCCGGTATGAAACTGGATCGGGAGCTGCCGCTCTGCTGCTATTTTGAAGGCTATATGAAGCAGATATTCGATGAGCGGCTTATGCGCGATGCGCAGCTGTCCGGTATTGACGGCCTGTGTGCGCGCTTCCTCGAAAGCTGCAACCGCCGCATCTTTCTGCCATTCTCTAATATCCAGCCCGGTACGATAGGCCGCGATACTTTTCAGGCCGCAATAGCCCTGCTCGCGTGCGCCACTTACCTCGTTTGAGAAGCGAGTAACGATCTCATCAAAGTCTCCATGCTCCATCACCAGGCGTTGCATCAATGTCTCCAGGCGGAGCAATTTAGCCGCCCGGCATCCACCGACTGTGCCCATCTGCTCCGGCGAATAGCATACGTCCGCCGGAGGGTAGCCAGGATCAAGGACGAGCGTATCGATATTGGCTGCCTGAATCAGCCGATGCAGCAACGCTTCCGTGTCGAGGCTATTTCTCGCAGCGATTACCCCTTCCTCCGTCCGCTCACAGCCATAGAAGGCCGCCATTTGCCGCAGCATCCACAGGTAATAGACAGTATTGGGTATATGCATCGAAGCAAAAACCGCGTGGGTTGCCTCTGTAAAATAGCTGCGAAACTGCAACACGTCCATCTGCTGCGTTTGCAAAATGGGGTGACAATGGTTATCCACCACTGCCAGATCAGTCAGATCAAGCATACAACCTCTCCTAATCTTACTATGCTGCAAGCCAGCCTGGTTGCTTTCTTATGGGTAATATGGTCGCATATCTTATGTGGAGCGTCAATAATACTCTACCGGTCTCACGTCCACTTCACCAACGCGCGATTGATCTCGGCCAGTGTGGGGCAGCCGGCCAGTTTCATGGCACGTTCCAGTTCGGTGTGCAGGATTTCTAGAACCTGCCGGACGCCGTTCGCGCCATCGACGGCTAAGCCCCAGAGGACCGGACGGCCAACCAGCGCGGCACGCGCACCCAGGGCCAGAGCTTTGAGGATGTCAGTGCCACGACGAATACCACCATCCATATAGACCTCGCAGCGCCCGGCTACCGCCTCTACGATTTCCGGTAGCGCCTCAATGCTTGATACAGCTCCATCCAACTGACGACCGCCATGATTAGAAACGATAATGCCAGAGATGCCATGTTCGAGCGCCAACAATGCATCTTCGGCGGTCAAAATACCTTTGAGCAGGATAGGCAAGGTGGTGATTGAGCGCAACCAATCAACGGTCTCCCAGGTTACGGAAACCCACTCCTGATCCTCATCTCCCATTTCGATACCCGCAAAATTGGCTTCAGCCAGTGGCGGCGGTGGCATCGGTACGGCGTGTCGTCTGCTACGCTCGCGATTGCCCATTACTGGTAAATCTACCGTCAGCACAATGGCCTTGTAGCCTGCTATCTCAGCTCGTCGCACCAGTGTGGCTGCAAATTTGAGCGATGGATAGGTGTAAAGCTGGAACCAGAGCGGACCACTGGCTGCCTGGGCAATCTCTTCGAGCGTACGCGTCGCATCGGTGCTGACAATCATCAGCGTGCCAGCCGCACCCGCTCCCTGAGCAGTCGCACATTCCCCTTGTGGATGGGCCAGGCAATGCAGAGATGTGGGAGCAATCAGGATAGGCATACGCACCAGCAGCCCCAGCACGCGTGCGCTCGTATCGCATTGGCTGACATTGACCAGCATACGCGGACGCAGGCGGATGCGAGCGAAGTCAGACTGATTGGCCCGCATCGTCACCTCGTCATCGCTGCCGCCCGCGTAAAAGTCCCAGCAGGCCGAGTCCATCCGCTCCCTTGCCAGAACTTCGTAGTCAAAAACGTTGATTGGCTCCATAACAATTTTCTTTCATTATATTACCCAGTGTCCGGTCAAGAACTGGAGCAACAAAAAGGATAAAAGGGCAGTGGAGATAACGAGAAAGTAGAGCTGGCTCTGCACATTTTTATGGAGCAGCCGCGCCAGGGGAATGAAGACGGGCGTAGCTTCTAAGAGGTAGCGGGGAAAGGCGTGGAGAGGCGAATAATCCTGCGTGGGCCAGAGGATACCGAACAGAATGAAGACGGCGCTATAGACAACATAGGCTCGTTCCTGCTTGGAAAACTTCCACGGGCCAACGCAACAGAGCACGCCCAGCGTGATAATAAATAGCACAAGCAACAGATCAATTGCGTTATGAGGAGCATGGAATGAGAGCGGCTCTAATCTAAAAAATAGGAGAGCGGTATGAATAATGCTCCAAAAAGGGAAATCTAACGTACGATGCCAGACCGCCTGCGCGTGCGAGAAAGCCAACGCATCATGAAAGCGCACGAAGCAATAGAGCATGAAGGAGCCTGTAGCAAGTGGAATAGCGCCACCGGCAAGCACATTAAAACGTACCGCTGAGAGTTTAAAGCCCTTTTGACGGAGATACTCGTAACAAAACGGCAACAGCAGCAGCAGACCAGAAGAACGGGTCAAACCGGCAATCAGGCCGCAGATTCCCGCTAACCACCAGCGACCGCGACGCATCTGATAGAGGCTGAGCAATGCGAAGGTGATAAAAAGCGACTCATTGTAGGATGCGGCAAAGAAGAATGCGGTAGGAAAAAGCGCGTAGTAGAGCACCGAACGAGCTGCAAGTTCGCCGCCAAAATCTTCCTCAATCAAGCGATAAAGCACCACGAGCATGCCGAAACCAGCTACATTCGCAATAATCAGGCCGGCAACCAGGGGATCATGGATAATCCCGTGAAGGCTCCATATCGCTAACGGGAAAAGCGGAAAGAACGCCGTTTGCCACCATTGCGCATATCCGCCTGTGGCAATAGCGGTAAATTGGCTGCTATCCCATCGATTCCAGACCATCAGTAATGTGCGCAACGGCAACGAATTAGCCGCGAAGTTGGGCAGCAAAAATAAGGTGACGAAATAGGTGAACGCAAAAAAGATCAGATGTGTCAGCACGTAGATCGGCAAAATGCCTTTCATCGCTTTAAGCCACTTTTGCCTTGCCGGAACCATTCCCGTGTCGGCGCCTATTTCAGAGGCGGCAACCGGCAAAGTGTGACTGGCGATGGCGTGTTCGCCGGCAATAGCTGCTGCATTGCCGATAGGATTGAATCGAGGAATATGTATCTTTAGTTTCAATGGAGCCTCTCAAAAAACTGTAATCATTACCCTGGACGAGGCAAAATTCTGTCCCTTCTCATAAAGAAAGATATGTAGACAGCATTTGTATTGATGACGTATGTGGCTTGCTGAAGTAACGCTATTATGCTATCATTACCCATCCTTCGGCGCTTCCGATCAGGGCAGATTCTCCATCTCCTTTGAGGCACTTGATAGCGAGCGTATACTTGACGGCTGCATCATCGTATTCTCTGGATATGACCTCGGCCTGAACCTGTAAGGTATCTTCAATGGAAATGGGGCGGATAAATTTCACATCGTAGAGCTTCCCACCGCTGAGCCACCGCTCCCCAAAAATATCAAGCAGCCATGCTGCAACAAATGCCTGCGTTTGAGTACCTGTAACGTTAGGCTCGTTCAGGCCAACGCTGCTGGCGAACGCGGGATCGGTATGAATATTGCGAGCGGGCCAGCCCTCCAGAGCGAACGGGCCGCCTGCGTAAGCCCATGTGCGCTCCCACGAGACGCGCTTTGGCTTGCTGGCGAAAACCGTTCCGATGGGCGTATCGATGGTGATGAGACTCATAGATCATCCCTTTCTCACTCTGTTTGCATTGTATATGTCAGGGAAACTTTGCGCGAGAGAATATCATGTCCTTCGTCGTCTACGATCCAGGTCTCCGTCTCGCAATACTGCCGTCCCCGCTTCTCCCAGACTCTCACGATCTTCCAGCGGATGAGGAGTTGCGAGCCGACGCGGGCCGGGGAAAGGAACGTGACTTCATCGGCAGAATGAATGGAGGCCCAGCCTGTTGGGAGATAGAACGAAGGACTTTTCGAGGGAAAGCTTAAAAGCAATAATAAGCCAGGATGCGCCAGCGGCCTATCTTTGCCCTCCTCGATGTAACGCGGGTGAAAATCCTCCATTGCGTAGAGAAACTGCTGATTGAGTTCGGGCGTTACAGTTACCGTCAACGGCGCTAATTCAGCGCCAGGCTTGAGTAGTGCGAAATTCTGAATCTCCTCCATTGTATGCTCGCTTCTCTCCCATTGGGCTTATCTGGCAAACAACATTTTTCCTTATTATATCCTCTTCAGGCTCTAGAAAAGTATAATATGTAGTACACCTGCCATTCCTAGAAATAGTGGGGACTCTTGATCGTGTATGGTGATAGAGGGAAACTTACGTCTTTCACCGCTACTTTCTCCAAAAAGAAAGGGGAACTAAGATGCAGAGAAATCCTTTCATTCACGCGCTAAGCGCGAAGTTTTGCTTGCTGATGCTCGGTATCCTTTTGCTTCTGGCAGCCTGTGGCAGTTCTTCGAGTCCAGGTTCCCAGCCTGCACCTGGTAATACCCCACAGCCCACCCAACCATCAAATGGCGGGTACAGCATCATCACGCTGATTCAGCAAGAGATGCATCTCTTCCTGGCTCCGTATAACCCATAGCCTCTAATCACAACCGTAGGGGCTGGGCTTGTCCCAGCCCTCGTATTCACATTTAGGCTTAAAAAGGACAACTTGTAACGTCACCGCGCTTGACTGATTGGAGCATTGCCTGTGCCGCGGCCCTGGCCCTCATTACCGGCGTCATCAGTCTGGTGATGGGGCGGTTGGAGGACTGGTTTGTTTTCGCGCTGCACGGCGCTATAGGGATCTGGCTGTTGCTGCTACTGTGGGGAAAGCTGCGACGCGTATGGCCCCGGCTGATTCATCCGCGACGCTGGGATCGCCGCACCATCTATGGGTTGCTGGCGCTGCTTCTGGTCACGCTGGCGCTTGGCTCAGGGATCTGGTGGGAGGGGGGCGGCGAGTGGTATTTCGCGGATTTCAATCTGCTGAACTGGCATATTGTACTGGGCTTCGTGCTGACAATGGCAATTATCGTCCATATGTTCGCACGCGCGAAATGGCTACGCAAACGTGACATTGTCGGCAGACGACAGGCATTGCACTTTGGTACGTTGCTTTTTAGCAGCGTGGCACTCTGGCCGTTACAGCAGCTTGCCGAGCGTATTGCAAACTTGCCTGGCTCACGGCGACGCTTCACGGGCTCGCGCGAAAGCGATAGCTATGCTGGCAATATCTTTCCAACTTCGAGTTGGGTCGCCGATCAGCCGCATCCAATAGATACACAATCCTGGCGACTCTCACTCGGCGGAGCTGTGAATACACCGCATGATTTCACTTATGATGAGCTTGCATCGGCAAACGATGAACTGGAAGCGACACTGGATTGTACAGGCGGGTTTTATAGCACACAGAGGTGGCGAGGTATACAGATCCGACGGCTGCTTGACGAAGCTGTTCTCCACGAGGATGCACGTTTCATCAGCTTCATTTCTGTCACAGGCTATCGCTGGAGTTTATCAGTAGAGGAGGCACGCACAGCTTTATTAGCAACCCGCATTGACCAGGAGTCAATTTCTCACCAGCATGGCTTTCCCTTGCGCCTGGTCGCGCCCGGCCATCGCGGCTTTGAGTGGGTCAAGTGGATCAACCGCATTGAAGTGCTTACGGAGCCTGATCCGGGCCAGATTCTCAGCATTTTCACCAGCAGCTTCACCGATGCAGGCAGAGGGAAATGAGTAAACAGATGCAGGAAGTAAAAAAGCTTCCCAGATTGTGAAAATCTGAGAAGCTACCGCTAATGGCTCTACCGTTTATATGTGTTCATGGTAGAGCCTGATCTTCTCCGTCAGGAAGCCGCGCACGAGGGAGGCACTACGAACGACTTAACCGGAATAGCCTCAAGCTTAACAGCGCAGTCAAAGCACAACGAAGCTACCGTTGAAGTGTACTGGTGATCAACCTGGCACAACTGCACCATCTCGGTTGTCCACCCGCACTCTGAGCAATAGTACCGAGCCTTCGCCGACTTCCCGAACGTTGACTTACGCAAGCCCTGAATCAAACAGAGAGCCGCAACCAGGAAGAAGCAACAGATCAGAACCCACTGCATTAGGCACCTCCTTTGACCTTGAGAACTATTCACACACTCTACTATTCTTTTCGCCCTGCCCACATCCGGTAATATTCCCCCCTCCTAAACAGGCAGAACGCGTGGGTGTATCACATTTCTCGTACCAATGCGATAAGAACAGTATAGAAATAATGGGCATGGATGTCTGTGAACTGCTACACAGCATCCGAGTGAACCAGTTCCCTAATGAAGGGCAAACGTCAAAAAGACAAAGCGACGCAGTCGATATACAAGGGCGCGCTCTACGATAGATCGACTACGGTGTGGAGCTACTTCAAAACATTCCGCATTCCAACGCTGCTGACGAAAGGAAACGCTAAAAGATGGTAAAAACGTTCTACGTCATCCAGTAGTTGCAAGCAGGTAACGTCCTAAGGCGCTAATAGAGGTTAGCTATTCCACAAAAGCCGCTCAAGGAATAGGCTAATACGTGGTGAGGACGCTGCATTCAGCCCTCAGGAACCAACCACCCTTGAAGCCCATGCGGTGAAGCATCTCATTATCAGCAATGAGTATTCGCATTGACATTTCTCTCACCTCAAACTGTTCCAGGGACTTGCTTCCTTAACCAGCTCTATACAAACACATTGCAGAACCGGAAAAGAAATGCATCATAAGATAAAACTTTCAGATCAGGATGTGCTATCAGAAGGCAGCATTATTGCGCCTTCGTAGTGACTGGGTATATAAAATATTATACATTCATAAACCGGAAAAGTCAACTGATTTTGGAGCAGAGTTCATTAATTATCTGGCTCGACAAAACAATCTGCTGTCGTGTATAATCGTCGTTGAAGAGAAGCAGATCGACAAGTTGATCTGCTTCTCGTAATGTTTTTACTGCTCGTATGGTTGGTTAGGATAAGGCTGGTTCGGATAGGGTTGATCTGAGTAGGGTTGATTTGGATACGGTTGGTTCGGGTAGGGTTGATCTGGGTAAGCGGAGGCAGGAGGATAGGGCTGAGCTGGGTAAGGTTGATGCGGATAAGCTGGTAGGGGAGTGACTTTAGAAGTACTCTTACCTATCAGGCCACCGAGAGCGCCAAGACCAGCCCCCAGGCCAATCGCAAAGGCAATGCCAAAGATTGCAAAGGCCACGCCACCAATCGTTGCACCAGCTCTGAAAGCGTCAGCACTCGTTGAAGTTGAAGAGGGGAGATTGTTAAAATTTGCCATCAGCCTCGGCAAATTCACACTGAAAAAGAGCACCATACTCACGACGAAGCCGATCACGCCATAAATGCCCCCGGTCCACAGTCCTGCAAGCGTACCGGTACTCACCTTGCCCGTTTTTTTCGCGGCCAGTATGCCAGCCACAAAGTATGCGGCCAGTCCTAGAAGAAAAACTAGCAACGTCAGAAGCAGGGCGGTGCCAGTATTTGTGACATTAACAAAGGTATTGATGAGCAGGACGGTTGACGCGATAGCAGCCAGGATAAGGCCCGCGATAAGTCCTTGTTGGAAAGCAATGTTCCGCGAATTGGGCTGACTATAAGCCGGTTGCATTGTTACACCTCACTTCGTAGTAATATCGATCTTAAAGGGTGCAAGTAATTTAGCGACGGCGGATGGAGCGATCATCATCGGCCTGAAGCGATGGCGGTTGCGGCGGCAGAGATTGCTCCCAGGGCTGGCGGGCCAGGTGCAGAGAGCTCGCTTCAGCAGAGGCATGAGCGGCGCGCGCCTTGCGATCATTGCGAATATGGCGCCAGATATAGAGCGCAACCAGCACCACCAGCACCAGCAGAATGACCACATCCAGGTCGTGGAAAATCGGGCTCAGAGTATCCAGGTGATTGCCAAGTATCGTACCGAGATACGCCAGGAGCAGGCACCAGGGCAACGAACCAAGAAACGTATAAATGCAAAATTGGATGAACGGCATTTCAGCAATACCAGCAGGGAGCGAGATGTACGTGCGTACGACGGGTAAGAGGCGAGAGAAGAAGGCGGTAGCGTTGCCCCAACGCAGAAAAAAGTGGTCAGCTTTATCGGCATCGTGCTGAGAAATAAGGACATAGCGTCCATATTTCAACATCAAAGGACGCCCACCTTTATAGCCGATATAATAGGCTGCCATCGAGCCAAGCAAACAGCCGATTGCGCCGGAAAAAGCAGTGAGGAATAGGCCGAGTAGAGGGTTGGTACCTGGTAACATTTTTCCGCTGGCAAGCATAATACCGGCGAGAGGCATCACAATCTCGCTCGGCAGAGGAATACAGCAGCTCTCGATAGCCATAGCCAGCACAATCCCTAGCAACCCTGTTGAAACATAAAGATTGGTAATCAGCGTTGTCAATACATCAGTTATATGTGTGAGCAACGAACAAGCCTCCTTTAATAAAGCTATGCTTTTGAACCATACTAGCATATTTTCTCAAAAGAGGCTAGAACTACTGGTACAAAAAACGAGCATTTAGTCCCAATCATCCTCGTTATTTAGCCGTCGGGAATTGAGCCGCGATGAACGGCGTACAATGGGGGTATCGAGGTGTTGGGACAATTCCTGGCGCAGCGGATCGTCATCATACATGTAGGGAGCTCTGCGCACACGCGGCCTCCTGAGATCGCCGGTTGACAGGCTTTGTCTTGCTTCCAGAGGCCGTTCATTAAGACGTGAAGGTCTGGTAAGCGGCCCGGTTCTCCTGGGAGGATTCATCGGTTCGGTTCTTGGATAGTTATCTTGCAAGTAGTCTGTTTGAGCTTCAGCCAGACCCGGTCCAAAGAATTCGTCATCAGTACTTTCGTCTTCCTCATAGAAGGAACGACGACGCAAATCATCATCTTGGCGTTGCCGACCGGTTGTTTTGCGTGTGCGTTCCGATAAAGGACGGTAGGGGCGTCGTGGAGCTGGTTGTTCCTGCTCTGGAGACAGAGGTTCGCTAGAGAAGCGAGAGCGGCCCGGGCGATTCGAGGGTAAACGCCTTGAAGAATAGGTTGGGAGTTCCTCTATATCATCGTCACCATGCTGCCGCACAGCCTCCTGGCGTGCGAGCCGCAGGGCTTCGGATTGTAAGCGGCCACGATTTGATTTTATTTCCCCTGTGGGAGGGCGACGGCCAGCAGATCGCCGTTCGGACGCTTCATCGCTGGACCATGCATCCAGAGCCCGTGAAGATGGCTTACCTGTGCGCGACAGCGTATCTCGCTGGGTAAGGGACAAATTTCTGGCGACCCGACTCTGAGCGACGGCGGGCAAACGGCGCGAAGGCGGAACTGGGAGATCGCGAGCAGGATATCGCCGATGATCATCTAGCGCATCCTCATCCCAACCGTCTTCGACCGGTAACACATAACTCTCAATTTCATAGGCTGCTCTCAATGTTCGCGGTGAAACATCGTAATCCCTCAGCGGGACAAAGTCTTCTTGAGCTTGCGCGTAGGACCGTTCGTCGTGGCGACGTGCCAGGTAAGAGAATAGAGTCAGGGAGATCGGGATGCTCAGAAGCAAAGCGGCAAATCCACCGATTAATCCACCTAATACCCAGGAATTAAGCATGTTACCAAACCAAAGAACGACTGCGGCCCCTGCGATAAGCACCAACGCGACGGCAACAGCTCTCATCAAATCTCCTTACGTTTTATACACAAGACGCTTAAAGAGCGCCTATATCAGGCCAAGCTATAATATAGCCGAAGTATACCAGATTTGAGCAAAGAGTACAAGAGGAAAAGCGGAGCAATATAAAAAAGGCGCGCGAGGCACGGGAGAAGCAGCCTATCCCCGGAGGGGGATAGGGCTTCTGAGATCTTCTAGCCGGGGTTATGCGCAGAAAGACAGAGCGGTCGTCAGGCGGCGCTGCCACACTGGCGGAAAATCGCCACAACCTTCCCTTGCACCTGCCACTCGCGGTCCCACACGCTTTTGGGGATCAGGATTGGTTCCAGTTCTGAGTTCGCGGGTTGGAGGCGAACCCGATCATGGTCTTTTTCCTGGAAGAAACGCTTCAACGTCGCGCTTCCGCTCACGCCCTCCTGCATATGGACGGCAACAACGATATCGCCGTTCTGGCAGGTTGATTGCGGCTTAATCACCACATAGTCGCCGTCGCAGATATGATCCTCGATCATAGAGCGACCTCGGACAATCAGGGCGTAGGCATTTTCCGCATCGGCCACTTCGCGGCCCATATCCACGCGTTCGGTCGCGTCAGAGAAGATATCGAGCGGCTCGCCTGCGGCGATGGAGCCCATTACAGGAATGCCGATGGGTGATTTGGTCAGTTTAATGCCGCGGCTCTTTTTCGGTTGACGCGAGATCAGCCCTTTTTTCTCCAGCATCGTGAGGTGGTAGTCAACGTGGCCGGTGCTGGCGATTTGCAACTCGCGCCCGATCTCCCGGTTCGTTGGCGGCATCCCCTCAGATTTCATGTAAGTGACGATGAAATCGTACATCCGGCGTTGTATCTCGCTGGCTTGCTCCAAAGACATAGAACAGTCCCTCTGCCTTTCTAAACACACTAACGCTACTCTTCCCACACAACCCAAGAACTAGAACGATTATTCAAAAAGATAATACCACAACTGCATAAGCAATACAAGCTTTTTTCGAACGGATTTTCCGAATATTTTTTCGTACTATTTTCCTGGACAAGGGCTTGGAATCATCCTCAGGTTTTGCTATACTCCATTGAGAGGGGCAACAAATGACCAGGATCAGCTAAAGGGAAAATAGCTGCTCATGGTCGTGTTAATTTGCGCCCGGCCTCTTAATAGAGGTACAATAAAGGCGTTAAGTTTTCGACGGACACCAGCACGAAAGAGAGAGTCAGAATCACTATGGTAGAGATGACAGTTGAGAGCGTGCGAATAAACCTGGCCACGCAGCAGCGGGTGGTCATCTTGAAAGCAACGAAGCAGGAGCGTTATCTGCTCATCTGGATAGCGCAAGCGGAGGCGTATGCTATTGCCGTCGAACTTCAAGGAACTACATCTCCCCGACCACTCACTCATGATCTGTTAAAAAACGTTATTAGCGAGCTGGGCGCGAAAATAGTGAGCATTGTGATCTCCGATCTGATCGATGAAGTCTACTATGCGCGTATTGTCCTGGATGTCGCGGGCAGATATATCGAGGTTGACTCACGGCCCAGTGACGCCATTGCGCTTGCGGTGCGAGCCAAGATACCAATCTATGTTGAAGATGCTGTCCTGGAAAATGCAGGGGTGGCGCTAGGACAAGGGGAAGAACAGCAACCCCCTCCATTCGCCAAGCCCGAGCCAAAGAGCGAGAGGGAAGCAGATCAGGATAATCTAGACGCTTATCGCGACTTTATTAATAGTCTGGATGTTTTAGACGATTTTGGCAAAGATTAATCTCCCTCATCAAGCTAGAGATGATCGAAAACGCAACAGGGCTTTTAACAGATGGACCAGCAGGCGTGAAAGCAGGCCATAGACCAGGATCGCCAATAGCGCCAGCACCTCTATGTTGGCGGGGATTGATAACGTTATCTGTTGCGTTATAAGCTGGAAGGGCCAGAGAAATATATCGCCCGTTTCATAGACGACGCCCGCCCAGAACACATCGGCAGGCATATTGATCAGCTTCAGGATAAAGTGAGCCAGTAGCAGGAGCTGTATGATCACAAAACACAGCCCGACGAGCATTGGTATGGGGCTACGCCGGCTCCGAGCAGCTTTTCCTTGCCTGGCAGGCAATACCGGAACAGTATTGCCGATGCGCCCGCCCTTTCCTCCTGGCATCACTGGAGCCGGTGGAAGATATGGGTAAACGGCATTGTTTCCCGGTGGCTGTTGGGCCTGACCGCCGATGATATAGGGTGGCGGATAAGCTTGTAGTTGCGGAGTGGGATGTCGTATTGGTTCTGTGGGCAAGTCGTGCTCGTCTATCTCTTCGGCCTTGCTTTTACGAAATATATGCATTGCTCTTGTCCTTCCAATGCTAATGGACATCTGCTTGCTTGTTGTCGGCACCCATGCTCAGGTTTATTATACTCTATAGGCCCGAAAAATATATCGGCCTCTATTATCGATCTTGTTTAGCTACAATATGTTACGCTGGAACTGAGGCGAGGTTGTAATTATTTTTCTGTACTTTGCTTGGTAGAGGCTCGGTCTTGCGCCTGCCCTGCGAATAGCAAAAGAGGATTGACGGCCCTTCCCGGCGGGCACAGCTAGAGGGTAAGCGCAAGGCTAGATAGCTTTGACGGCAGTTCAAACCAGGGCACGCAACCGCAAGGAACACCGTTAGAGGGCAACCGCAAGGGATTGCCCCTACCAAATTACCTCGGGAAAAGGGAGCTCCTCCGCTACACAGCGGCTCCCAACTATGTTACAATAGAGCGATAATGTAGCGATGAAGCTAAAGGAGAATTTTTGCAAACATGACACAGACCGACAGCCATACACAGGTAGACCGGCAGGCAGCGGGGAAGGGAGCGCCGCGCTTGCGCTTTGCTCCCAGTCCGACCGGTTTTCAGCACATTGGTGGATTTCGCACTGCCCTCTTTAGCTGGCTTTACGCCCGCCATACGGGAGGGCAATTTGTCCTGCGCATTGAAGATACCGACCTGGAACGCACCGTTGAAGGCGCAGTTGAAGATCTCGTCAATGGCTTCGCCTGGCTGGGAATGGATGTCGATGAAGGTCCCATTATTGGCGGCCCTTATGGCCCTTACTTTCAGGTGCAACGCAAGGGACTCTATCAGCACTACGCGTATCAGCTTATAGAAACGGGCCATGCCTATCGCTGCTACTGCACACCGGAACGGCTCAACCAGATGCGTAAAGAGCAAGAGGCGCAGAAATTGCCCCCGCGTTATGATCGCCGCTGCCGCTACCTGAGCGACGAGCAGCGAGCTGCCAATGATGCCGCGGGCCTTCCGTGGGTCGTACGTTTCGCTATGCCAATAGATGGTGAAACGGTGGTTCACGATGAGTTACGCGGCGATATCGTCTTTAAAAACGCCGATCTGGACGATACCATTATTCTTAAATCCAACGGGCTGGCACCATACCACCTGGCGTATCTCGTCGATGACTACTTAATGGGCATTACACATGTGTTGCGTGGTGACGACTGGCTCCCTAGCGCGCCGCGTCATATTCAGATTTACAAGGCCCTGGGTTGGGAGCCACCTTTGCTCTACCATGTACCGAATGTTTTAGGTAAAGATAGGAAGAAGCTCAGCAAGCGCCGCAATGCTCCTTCGTGGTCAGACTTTAAGCGCGAGGGCTATCTGCCAGAAGCCGTTTTTAACTTTATGGCCCTGCTTGGATGGTCGTACGATGATAAGACGGAGATCTTTACAAAGGAAGAGTTGATCCGCGTCTTCACGCTGGACCGCATCGGCGTCTCCGGCGGCATTTACGATCCTGACAAGCTGCTCTGGATGAATGGTTACTACATTCGCCACCTCTCTCTAGAGGAACTGGTCAGCCGCACCATTCCCTATATGGAGCGACCAGAGGCAGAGGGCGGCTTGCCTGATGTAGTGCAGCGCCCACTGGACCGCGGGTATACTACGCGTGTGCTTCGCATGGAGCACGAGCGATTGAAGACGCTGGGCGAGGCCGCGCACGCCGTTTCATTCTTCTATGAAGATGAGATCGAATACGACACAGCAACGCTGATCGAGAAGGGGATGGATGCCACACGCACACGCGAAGCATTAATTCAGGCACGCGACCTGTTGGCAGCATTGCCGGTATGGGAAAAGACGTTGATGGAGCCTCCTATGCGTACGCTGGCTGAGGCGCTTGGCTTGAAAACAAGACAATTGTTTGGCTCCATTCGTACGGCTGTCAGCGGTCGAATAGCAACGCCGCCATTGTTCGAGATGCTGGAAGTGCTGGGGCGCACAATCAGCTTGAAACGTCTTGAGCAGGCTATCGAACGATTATCCAGCTAAAACTCTGATGCATGCAGACAGGGGGTTTCCTTCAGGAAGGGGATCTTCTGTCTGCTATGGCTCTACCATTTTACTTTGCTGAAAATAGAGGGCTTGCATGATTAACAAAGATTACATTTTGCGCCTGGCAGAACGTTTCGGCAGATATCTAGCCATTATTCTCCGTTTACGCAAGTTCGACCAGAACGAAGAAGCTCTCATTTATATTGACGACCTCCTGCTCAAGACAACAGGCTTTACCTCCCGTTTTATCAATTCGCTCTCAGAAGAGATGATCATTCAGATGCTCTCCCCGCTTGGCAAGTTGAACATTGAAGCTGCTCTCTGGAGCGCATTGCTGCTCAAGGCCGAGGGGGAGATTTACGAGGAAACGGGGCAAACCGGCGAAAGCTACCACCGTTACCTCAAATCGCTCCATTTGTTGCTTGAAGTGTTACGCCATGAGAACATCACCAGCGAACCTGAATTTGCGCAAGCCATCACAGAGTTGATCCAACAGCTCGACGACTATGAGTTGCCGAACAGCACCAAGGAAAAACTTTTTATGTATTACGAACATATCGGGAGCTATGGGAAGGCCGAGGATATCTTTTTCGAGCTACTCGAAGCCAATGCAAACGATAGCGGGTTGATCGAGCGAGGCAAAGCTTTCTATGACAGGCTACTCACAAAGGGCAATGCGGATTTACTGGCGGGCAATCTATCGCGGGAAGAGGCGGAAGAGGGGCTGGCCCAGCTACAACGAACGGACCGGTAAGATAGAGTTTTTAGACGAGGTAGACAAGTGCCATCGATCAAAACTGTGCAGGTTGCACGCTCCACAATGGCGGACTCGTGGCGCTGGATGTGGCCTGATATTTTGATGCGGATCATCCCCCTGGGAGCTGTACCCTTTATCTATATTCTCATTTTCCACCTGCCACCCTCGTTTCTGGGATTAGCGCTGCATGATGTGCCGCAGCAGGTTGCGCTCGGGCTGGGCATCGGGCTGCTGATGGCTGGCTTCTCAGCAGCTTATCGCATGTATATCGTCGGTCCCTGGTTCCGCTGGCCGACCGTCAGCGACCACTTCTTCCAGGGCTTCTTTTACCTGTTTATTAATGGACCGGTGGAGGAGTTCTTCTTTCGTGGCTTTATGCTGGAGGCGGTGACGCAATGGACGGGCTGGCTCGGCTGGGGCTGGCTGGTCAGTACGCTGGCTTACACACTCTATCATCGCCTGGGCAAATGGAACTGGCGCAGCGTTGGCGGGGTAGGGCTCGCCGGGATCGTCTTTAGCCTGGTCTATCTGCTTCAGCCTACGCCGCGTTCGCTGCTCGCGGTGACGATTGTTCACGGCCTCACCACCTGCGGCTTCCTCAGTTGGGGGGACGAGGTGCTCTACCGCGTGTGGAAGCGCCGGCAACGCCAGGAAAAATAGGAAGAGGTGGTAACAATTTGTGTGACATGAGCGTAATTACCGTAAGAGCAAAAATATCTTGCGGTTGCTCATAAGGCGGGCAATATTTAGAGCAGGAGAGAATGGGGCTATGCAGTCCTCCTACCTCCACACTCTCTCGTTACTATCATAGATGCGGTTCGTCAAGCTTATCAAAGAACTCTGTCTACTGTTGGAGGTCTAATTTCTTGAAAATCGTTGTGACCGGTGGGGCCGGCTTTATTGGCTCCCACCTCTGTGCCCGCTTACTCGATGATGGTCATAAGGTGCTATGTGTAGATAATCTTATCACCGGCTCTATAGACAATATAGCTGCTTTGCGCAATCATCCACATTTTACATTTCTTCAGCATGATATCACGCAACCTTTTACTTATGACGCGGAAGCTATTTTTCACCTTGCCAGCCCGGCCAGCCCGGTAGGCTATCTTGACCATCCGATAGAGACCATTCTGGTCAATAGCCAGGGCACCTATCAAATGCTGGAAATGGCCCGCAAGCAGCGGGCGGCCTTCCTGGTCAGTTCAACGTCTGAAGTGTATGGAGATCCGCAGATCCATCCACAAAGCGAAGAATACTGGGGGAACGTGAACCCTATCGGACCACGCGCCTGCTACGATGAGAGCAAACGTTTAGGCGAAACGCTGACGATGGAATACTATCGCCAGTTCCAGCTCAACGCGCGCATTGTACGCATCTTCAATACCTATGGTCCTAACAGCCAGATAGAAGATGGTCGCATGATCCCTAACTTTATCACGCGAGCTTTGAAGAACGAACCTCTTACCATCTATGGAGATGGCAGCAAAACGCGCAGCATTTGCTATGTCAGCGATCTGGTAGAAGGCTTGCTACTGGCGATGTTTAAGCCAGGGACAGCAGGCGAGGTGTTTAATCTCGGCAATACCGAAGAATTAACGGTGTTCGACTTTGCGCAATTGATTATCCGGCTTTGCAATGCTTCATCCACCATTAAATTTGAGTCACAGCGTATTGATGACCCGGAACGACGGCGGCCAAATATTACCAAAGCGCAGCAAATCTTAGGATGGCAACCACAAGTCAGTATGGAAGAAGGGCTGAAGCGTACCATCGAATGGTTCGGCAAGCGCATCACCCATTTATCCGGCGTGTTATAGTATATATTGCCGGGTTTTCGGAGAAACTGAGTTAAAAGAAGTACAAACAGACATGTATAATCCAGGCGTTGGCGAGTCAGACCGACAGAATCATGCCTCATGGCTCAAGCAGAGCGTGACAGGTATAGGTGAATGGGCAACCATCTCAAATCTTACGGGATTGATTGGTGCGCTGGTTGCTATCTTTTGTCTCCTTCTGCTGCCGAGCGCAAACTACTGGAACATACGCCTGCCGCTTTACCTGGTGATCGCCATCTGGACAATGCTGCGCCCAAGAGTCGCGCTCTACTTGCTACCCATCGCTATCCCCTGGGGTTCGCTCGATAGCTTCAATCTGGGCGGGCTCAACTTGAATGGTGCAGATATCCTGGTTGCGCTGCTTGCCGCAAGCTGGCTGATGGGTTTTGCGCTGAGACGTTTTGTAGAACAAGGAGATGCGAACGTCGGTCCGCTGGATCGCGAAGGGTTCAACCTTCCTCGTTACCTGGCAATCGCAACGGCGCTCCTGCTGCTGGCAATGCTAATCTCAATGCCAACAGCTTTTAACCTCAATTCGAGCATTAAAGAACTGAGCAAATGGCTGGAGGCTGCGGTCATACTCTTGCTAGGAGCGCAATATATCCGCACACGCCGCCAGGTCTGGATACTTATAACCATTATCATTCTTGCCGCCGTCTCACAGGCGCTTCTGGGGTACGCGCAGGCATTTCTCAATCTGGGACCAGAAGCGTTCGTGCGCGATGCTGGACTGCGCGTCTATGGCACTTTTGGTCAGCCCAATCCCTACGCCGGATACATCAATATGGGTCTGAGTATTACCATAGCCCTGGCGCTGCTGGCGCGTGGCTGGGCCATTCAGTGCCTGGCAGCGTGCGCCACGGTGATCCTCGCCCTGGCTCTTTACCTCTCACAATCACGGGGAGGAGAAATCGCGATTACGGTTGCCCTGTTCCTGATCGTGGTGGTAGGTCTGCCACAACTACACCGGTTGTTGAAACTGGGGGGGATCGGCGTCCTGGGTGTCGTCGCCGCATACCTGGCGGGTCTTCTGCCTGATAGCCTGCTTACGCCAATTCTGAGAACACTCGGCCTCACCAGCATCTCATTGAGCCTGCCCAGCAAACAGGACTTCTCGACCGCCGAGCGCCTGGCTCACTGGATCGCAGGCATTCGCATGTTCCAGGATCATCCCTTTACCGGCGTGGGCATCGGCAACTATGCCGACGCTTATCCACACTACTTCATCACGATCTTCGTCAACCCTCTGGGCCATGCGCACAATTACTATATCAACATTGCCGCTGAAACCGGCATATTCGGGCTAGTCACGTTTTTGCTGTTCTTAACCGCGGCATTCATAGCTGGAGCACGCTCGTATCGAGCCATTCACCGCAAATATATCCAGGTGAAGCAGTCGCACACCGTCTCATCATCGAACCCGACGCCTAAAAAGGGGCTGCCTTCTCCAGACTTGACAAAAATGCTGACGAACGACCGGGCATTGGCGGTAGGACTTCTGGCAGCGCTGCTCTCGGTGTGCGTACATAACATGGTGGACAACCTGTATGTACATAGCATGACCATTCTCTTTTCGTTACTCCTCGTTCTTGTTATCCGTCTAGAGGAAATGATATCGCATACTGACAATAGTGGAGGACAATTTGCTTACCAATAAAGCTCAAAATACCAGCATATTCGCTGCTAATGATACGCAAAATGAAGCAGCAGAGGGCAATGTTGCCGAGCTGCTCAACCAGCCTCCGGTCGAAAAAAACCAGGAAGCGCCGGAGGTAACGCGGGAGCAGTTGGCGCTGGGCAAACGCTTGTTGAACTGGCGTACGATAGTTCCGCTTGTGATCGTCATCGGCTTGATGATTTTTTTTGCGCAAAAGGCAAATATCAACCCCCAAAAAACATGGGCTGCAATCCGCAGCGCCAACCTGTTGCTTTTCGTAGCTGCATTTATTACCTATTATCTCTCATTTGGTATTCGGGCCATACGTTGGAAGTTGCTGCTGGAAAATGTTGGCTATACGCCTAAGAATGGTATCCACCTACCAAAATTCTGGAAAATCGTAGAGATTATCTATATTTCGTTTTTCGCCAATGTGGTAGTTCCGGCCAAACTGGGCGATCTTTACCGCGCATATCTTTTGCGCCAGGAAATCAATGTTTCTACCACCCGCAGCTTCGGCACAGTATTGGCGGAGCGCCTCCTGGATCTGATCGTTCTGCTGCTGCTCTTCATTCCAGCGATTATCATCAGCCTGCACCAGCATTTACCATCTCAGTTGCTCGTTAGCTTAGAAATCTTGCTGGTAGCGGTAGTGCTTGGCGTGATTGCGCTCTTTGTGCTACGACTGGCGCGCGAGCCGATTGCCAAAATCGTGCCGTCGCGGTTCCGCGAGCAGTATTATCATCTCCAGGAGGGGACGCTTGGCTCGTTCCGCCGCCTCCCTATTCTGACGGGGCTCACGGTTGGCGTATGGCTGTGTGAAGCATTTCGTTTCTTTTTCGTTGCTGCTTCCCTTAGCCTGATTGGTGGCCCATTGATCCATGTGCTGGCCGCCGCCATCTTTATCGGGCTTGGCGAGGCTCTGCTGACGATTATCCCCGCGACCGGCGGTGGCGTCGGCCTGGTCGAAGGTGGCATGGTTGCCATGATTGCCCTTTTCTACCAGGGTCCAAATGGCGTTAATCTCACCGCAGCCGCTATTCTGCTTGATCGCATCATCAGCCTGTTCAGCATTATGATTATTGGCTTCTTTGTCTTCTTGATTGCCTTTGGCAGAAAGGCCGCGAAACAAACGCCACAACAGCCAAAATCTTGACAGGGCGATTCGACTCCACTATAATTTCTGCGCAGGCCCGCGAAGTATGCAAGTATAAACAGAGAGAGCTCGCTACCTCGAAAAACAGGCCACGAGAGGGGGGATACTGGTGTCGGAAGTCAAGATCGGCGAGAATGAGTCGTTCGAGACTGCGCTGAAACGCTTTAACCGCAAAATTCAACAGGATGGCATCCTTGCGGAAGCCCGCCGTAGAGAGCACTACGAAAAGCCGAGCGTTAAGCGAAAAAGAAAAGAAGCCGCACGACGCCGTAAAACTGCACGTAAGGGTTAAATAACAGGAAAGAGATAAGACATACCCTTACCTGAAGGCCAGACAGTCGATCTGATCCGAGGTAAGGGTATAGCTATAAATGCGAAGCATTGCCCCTGCTATACATCCTGACACATCTCCATTTGACGTTTTAGGGTTTTCATGTCTATACGGCATGCAAGGCAGGCGAAGGGAGTTCATAGCTATCTTGGCCCGCTTGGGGGGATTGAAAATTTTGAGGTAGTAGCTATGCAAGAACATCCTCTGATAGAGCTGTATATCAGCGTTGGTGACGACCGGCAAAACGCGGCTGTCGAACAATCGCTTGCCGTGGTCAACCTGGATAGCGTTGTTGAGCAAACTTTACGCGAGGCTGGCATTACGGAACAGGTGATGCTTACCCTGCTCGTGACCGACGATGATGGTATACGCGAGATGAACGCACAGTATCGCAATCAGAGCAAACCGACCGATGTGCTTTCTTTCCCGTTGCTTGATAAGCCGCTCGTCAATGCTCCTGCCGATCAGCTCTGGCAGCCTCAGGAGGACGAAGGTGGCTCAGGAGCCGGGGGACAACAAGCACCTGAGTTTATCACGCCGCCTGGCGCAATCGTCAATCTGGGCGACATTGTAATGTCCTGGCCCATGATTGTGCAGCAGGCCAGCGAAGCCGGTCATTCCCCTGTCTCAGAGCTGCTTTTCCTGCTTGCTCATGGTGTGCTTCACCTTGTTGGCTATGACGATCAGACCGAAGCAGGATATCAAGCAATGGTCCGTATCCAACAGCGCGTGCTGCAATCACATCAATGAGCCAGCCACCTGTACCGCCCATTGGAGACCAGGGAAAAAGCGAGTGGGCCAAATTTATTAGAGGATTTACGTACGCTTTTAGCGGTCTCTGGTATGCCCTCCGCACCCAGCGCAATGCGCGTGTTCACCTCGCCATCGCATTATTCGCCATTATCGCGGGTTTTCTCCTGCGCATCTCCTCTGTTGAATTTGCCATTATCTTTGTCGCTATCGCCGGCGTTTTTATCTCGGAGATGTTCAATACAGTGATGGAGCTCTGTGTTGATCTGGCCTCGCCCGAATACCACCCCCTGGCGAAAATAGCCAAAGATGTCGCGGCAGGCGCGGTTTTGCTGAATGCTATCCTGGCGGTCATCATCGGACTATTCATCTTCGGGCCACATTTGTGGGAACTGCTCAGGAAGTGATAGCGAACGATCTTTAGCTCCATTATTTTGTGAAATGAGGCATAACTTCACGAGCCAGCAGCTCCATCGATTGGTGAACGCTCACAGGTTCCATTCCTCCAAAGGACAGCCAGAATACAAAATGCCTGTTATCCAGGCAAGCTTCATGCTGCTCGATCCAACCGATCAGATCATCGGGTGTGCCAAACCATAACTGGTCACGTTCCTGCCACTGACACACTTTTTGCCGAAGATGGTCAATGTCAGCGTCATGATGTTGATGCGCAAGATAGCGCAGTAGCGCCTCTCTTCCTTGCTGTTGCGCTTCAGCGCGCGTGGGAGCAACACAGGTGTAGAAAACAAGTGGGAGTTCATATTGAGCTGCATTACCTCCGACTGCGTCGTAACCCTGCCGGTATAGCTGCACCAATGCAGTTAACGTTGACAGGCTCTCCGCGCTTAGATGAGGCAGAGCAATGATTGGCTGAGCAGCACGACCAAGCTCCCTAAAGGATTCTTCTCTCATAGCAGAAAACCAGTAGCGTGGGAGCGGTTTCTGCACAGGTAGCACGTTGAGCCTTAGCCCACTAATATGATAGTAGCGACCCTCAAATGTCACGGTTCCTCCACGCCAGGCGCGTTGAATGATCTCCCAGCTCTCTTCGAAGCGTCCTTGACTTTCATCTCGGCTCTGCCCAAATGCTACATACTCATGAGCAAAACTCCCTCTCCCAATGCCCAGCCCCAATCTTCCCTGGCTGAGCAGGTCAACCATAGCATAGTCCTCAGCGAGAAGCAAAGGATGACGCAACGACAAATTAGCCACAGCCGTGTTCAGGCCAATGCGCCGCGTGCGCTGGGCAGCAGCAGCCAGGACAATAGCTGGATTAGGGCAGGTCAGTGCATGATGTGGAGTAAGATAGCCATGATGTTCCCCAATCCAACAGGCATCAAAGCCGAGACGTTCCGCTCTGACAATTTGTTCAAGCAACTGCATATAAAGAGCGGAGAGCGGGGGTGAACCATCTTCGTAATAATCTAGAACCGAGAAAATACTAAAGCGCATCGCCCTTCTCTTCCTCCTGCTCAAACGCAATCTCCCGCAGGCGATGACTTGCTTCAACGCCATAATCCATACCATAGATTTCTTTGAGGAGAGCAATTCGTTCGAGGGTCTGCGTACTGAAAGGTGTGTTTCCTGCAAACGCGTGCAGAACAATCCCTTCAAGTAGATCGCCAAGCGAAATATCCAGATACTCAGCCAGAGCTTTGAGTACTTTGACCATTCGCTTCTCCATTCTTGCTCCGATTTGTACACGCTCAATAACAGGCTGATCAATTTGCTTCCTCTCACCATCTGCGGTATTCATGATCTTCTCCTTCTTGCAAACACAAATTTCAGTTATCAGTATAACGATGTAACTATGTAACAATATAACAAATTCTTAGCATAATTGCAAAGGAGGGTGGGAATAGCAATCTGCTTTTGGCCCATAAACAACACTAGCGATAAAGATGCACCCTTTGACAGAGACAGAGGCTCAAAGGGTGCATCTTTATCGCTAAGCCGTAAAGTGTTTCAAATGGACAATGATGGCTACTTCACGCGCTCAACGTACTGACCGGTGCGTGTGTCGATACGAATTTTATCGCCCGGATTGACGAACAGGGGCACGTTGACGACCGCGCCGGTTTCCAGGGTTGCGGGCTTGGTGACGTTATTGGCGGTATCGCCCCGCACGCCAGGCTCGGCGCTCTCCACGGTCAATTCCAGGAAGTTGGGCATTTCGACGGCGACGATGTTTTCGCCATCGACCAGCATCTCCACAATATCCTGCTCCTTCAAGAACTTCAAGGTATCACCGAGCATCTCTTTAGGGATGGGTTGCTGGTCGTAAGTCTCGGTATTCATAAAGATGTAATCGTCGCCGTCAACGTAGAGAAATTGCCAGTTCTGATGCTCCACGCGTACATCTTCGATTTCTTCTCCTGCGCGGAAACGCTGTTCGAGTACTTTCCCGGTCTTTAAGTTCTTCAGGCGCGCTTGCACGAATGCACGCCAGTTTCCAGGATTTCTATGGTGAAATTCCGTGAGGGTCCACAATTCACCGTTGTACCGTATAACCATGCCGTTGCGAAAATCGGCAGTCGTTGCATTTGCCAATGGACTATGCTCCTCTCTTTTTTCTATGATTAGGCTCGTTCAGCGACAAAAATGCTGGCGGGCTGACCGAGCACAACACACACAACTTTTTTGACGATCTGCCAGCCATGATCGCGCAAATTGCTCTCCCAGAGCCGATCCTCGCTGGTAAGCGTGACCATAAGACCGTCAGGAGATAGGACCCGCTCAAACTCCTGGATGACGGCGGGGTAGAGCCGCTCATTCTCCTCTGGCGCTCCAATCTGCTTGCCAAAGGGCAGATTGGTAATGATCCGCGTCACGCTGGCCCTGTCGAGAGGCAGGGAACGGGCATCCCAGCTTCGCCACGTTGCTATTACCTCGGCGGAGCGAGCATTTCTGCGAGCCATCGCTACAGCTTCATCACGAATATCTCCCCCGATCAGACGATCATAGGGAGCCAGCAACGCTCGCTCGATGATAATCGTGCCCGCACCACACAGAGGATCTAGCACAATATCTTCTGGAGTAGGACGCGACAGCCAGCTCATAGCAGACGCGACCGTTGGGCGCAGGGACGCGGGCAAATGCTCACGCTTATAAAAACGATGCCGCATGGCAGCGTCGCTCAAGCGTAGCCCCAGCAGCATTTCATGGTCGTTGAGCCAGAGCCAGAACTCAAGGTCGGCCTGGTCTTCAACCTGGCGCAGAGCTCGCGGCAAGGTACGGCGTAGCGCATCACTCACCGTCTGGCCCGCATCCTTGCGCCTGAAATGATGCGCTCCTGACATCTGGCTAACCACACGCCAGGTTTTTGGTTGAGCGCCCATATGCGCACGACGCCACAGAGTAAGAGCGCCGGTAATATTGGCATTGAGAGTTGCGCCATGGATGACACGCAGCGCATCAGGCCCATGCCTCAAGCCTTTTATATGAGCCAGGCAGGAGAACACATCCTCAACAGTACGCAGTTCTAGCAATTCATCAGGCGCCTTTGTCTCAAAAAGCGCCATGCCGCGCGCGAATTTTACCAGCCTGGCCTCAGGCACCCGCGCACGAACCTCACTAAATGCCAGCGTCTCTAACCCTGGCATCGTCATAATGTAGAATAGATGCGACATTAGTGTATCATGTTTCCTAAATTGTTGCGAGAAGAGAAAAGCAGCCACAGCAGCGCAAACGGCACGTAAGCCATTCATCGCTGCATTGCGCTCATTGTTATTCGCCAGAAGATGCCACAGTACAGAGCTATGGCCCCGGTTTCGCCTCAGGAGCTACGAGATGCCAGGAGCTTCGAGACCGCTTCGGTATCCTGGGGAAATTTTGCCAGGCGCTTCTTTTTCAAATTCTCCTTCAAGATCCAGGCGACATCGCTATCATTCCAGGAAGCGCACTCTCGCATGAGCGCGAAGCCCTGTTCTGGTGCTGCGGCGGTGATGACACTGAGAGTATATCCCAACGTTCGCCGTAACACCCGGAAATTCTCGCTTTTCCGGTCGATAGTCGGGGTACTGTGCAAACGCTCAAGCACAATGCGCTGTAGTTCCAGAGCCGAGGTAAACATCTCAGGAGAGTAGAGCAAGGCCGCCTCAGCTACTGCTGCAATCGCCACGCTTTGCTGAAGATAATTACCGCCGGTCGCCAGTTCCATGAGGCGCGGAATGACCTCATGAGCATCGGCAATCAATAAACGCTGGTAGGCCACAACAACGCCGTCACGTATGCGCCAGAAAGAACAACTGGCATACTGGCTTAGCAGGGTATACGTTTCCTCGCGCCAGATCGGTTGAGCCGCCGCACAGGTACCAAAGGCAATGATACCACAGAGTACAATAAATTCAGACGGTGTGTTACTCGCAGCCATTTTGCGGTCATCACTGACAAAATAGTCCAGGAGCGTGCGCACACCATCTGGATTCCTGGAACTGGAGGCGGCAAGGAGATGGCTGACATCATTTGCCAGCTCCGTATTCGCACGAGACCCGGACAAACGGCTATGCTCACGTAAATAAAACTCCAATGGGCGTGGATTATTTGCCAGGGCTCTTTCCACCAAGGAAGCTAAAGTATCGTGCATCTGTCACACATCCTTGCATCAAAGGTTGCTTCACGATGATAACGTCGAGCTATGATCAAGCAATTATTCCAGGCAAGCGTACCAAAATGACTTATCCTCATTTTATCATATCGCATCCTTACCTACGAACATACCACAAAGCAATTACTTCATCTATTTTAGTCATCAAACAAAATCAAGCGGGGGCGGCCTCTCATCAGCATGTGGAGCTTAGAAGATAAATACCTGGGCTTTTATCTCTTCTTTGATGGTCAACACCCTTAAAAATAGTACGTTCTAACGATACCCTTTCGCTTCTGTACCAGTACACAAGGAATAAGACTCAGCACGAGGTCGCGTGGATCACGCACGCTTCAATAACAGAGGTTTTATCACATGAGCCCACCTGGTTAGTCTATTTTGTCCATTATTATCATTTGTTATATTCTGTTCCTCTTGCTCGTAGTGCATTCAGAAAGAGGGTGGCAATAAAAAGGCCCTCCCCCTGGGAAGGGGGGAGGGCCTGGTACCGGTTAGAAGGTGAAGAAAACCGACAGGTTCGTGAACTGAGCCGTGTTGGCGCTCAGGAACGGCGATTTAATCGTGGCATTGATCAATTCTGCGGAGAAGGCCGTGACCTCAAGACCAGGCGGAATGTCAGTTCTTACCACCAGACTATTGAACTGTGCATGACTCGCGAACAGGCTTTCCTGGTCCAGAACTAATCCCTTGAGAGTTGCGCTGCTGGCTTTCAAGAAGATCGTTACCGTCCCAATGAAAGGGACGGAGAATTGTTTGCTCAGAACCGGATTCTGTATCGTGACATCGGCCCGAACCACCGCTACCGGTATGTGATTGTTGGCACGCGAGAGACCTGGTATGATGCTGACATTGCTCAATTCAAATGTAGTGCCCGTAAGAGTGAACGGTGTTGGAAGCGAGGTAGCTACTGCAACCGTTCCCTGAGCCACCATTGCCGTCATCGTTGCTAACACCAGGAATGACGCCAGAAATACTGACCAGAAGATGCGTCGATTCGTTTGACCGAACTGTGGAGCCGTTGCCACCGCCGGTTGAGTAGCCCTCTCCTCAGGCTTTTCCTCCTGGCTCTGCTGTATTTGATTTTCTTGATCCCCAGGCTCCTGATCTTGTTGTGTTTGACTTGCTTCATCTACATGCCACATTACAAATTCCTCCCGTGTGTAAAAAGATCAATTTACATTGTTTGTTGAAAGCTGCGTTTACGATATCCAGAGAACTTGAAAGCTGGGCGAGGGGCCTTCACTGCTGCTATCCCTCCAGCCCTCCACGCCACACTGAGAGACCCGCCGATGATGCCTAACAGCATGCCAATGCCGATCCCGCCTAAGGCAACCAGCAAGGAGACGATGGAAAGGACGATTCCTATTGCGCCTGTCATCAGCGCATAGGCGGGCACGAGCAGTTGCAGCACGCCCATAAGGGAGAGCAGAGAGCCGACCAGCACTCCCGCCCAGATCATACTGCCAGGCAGCAGCGCAAAAGACAGCATCCCAACAGGCCCCCACAACACCAGCATTCCCGCCACCATCATCAAAACTGCCCCCCAGAATGGACGGGTGCGACGCCATATATAGAAGCGGGACCGCTCAGCCCTCTTGCCACAATGTTTTTCCTTTTGATGAAATATCCACATACAGTAATTTTCTCCTGATAACATCAGCAATTTTTCGTGTCCGCCTTTTTCTGGTTTTCTCAATCGTCACTTTTATGCAAATATATAGATGAGTTTTTCGTATCTGGTCCACGCAACACAGTATTTCCGTGGTTGATGAAACCGCTTGAGTATGGTATAGTGCTTCCGATAATCCTAAAGGAATGAGAGAGTAGAAGCATATGTCGCCCCTTACTACGCAGCATCGCACTGTGCGGCCAGTGAACAAGTGCATCCTCTAATGTGAGTGCCCTTGTGGACTGGTAGATTGGCTTTATCGACGAACATAATCGAGTTGAGCCTCGGATCATAGAGGCATGTCTCGCGCCTCTTTGCGCTTTTCGTCGAGCGTTATTGTTTGAACATGGCCTTCGTCTATTCCTCGCCACGGGTGGCTCTCGCCTGTGGTCTTTTCTTTTTGCTTCCACGACCATCTTTGCCAAGAAAAGGCTCTCTTGATTGGAGAGCCACGGAGATGTTTTTGATCACGGTTGAGTGCTACCCGTAGCAGTTGTTGCTGTGAAAGGAGCGCTCTATGCGCTATCAAATCTCTAGCTTTTTGCCTTGCCTTGTTTTGCCCTTAATTGGGCAGGCTATTTGTCCCTTGAAGATCGGAGGCGGAGATGCCTAGAAGAACGGTCTTCAGACATTTAGCACAGATATCACTGGATCAAGCTACAAGAGAGCGATATCTGATCATGTTTTCTTCGCATTACCTCTACCATCACATTGAGCACATCCCTCCGCTTACCTCCGATACCCTGTTTGCCAATCAACAACCTCTGGAGTTGGAGGTTGGCTGTGGATATGGAGAATTCCTTTGCTCGCTTGCCCAGGCAAATCAGGCACGGAATTTTCTTGGCGTCGACATTGCATATCTACCACTGCAGCGAGCCACCTACACGGCTTCAACGCTTGCTTTGGAGAATATCAAGTTTGTTGCAGCGGATGCGCGTCGTCTCTTCCCTCTTTTTGCGCCCAACTCTTTGCAAGCAGTCTACCTGCATTTCCCCGATCCCAATCGCAGGCGAAAATTTCGCAAGCGACAGATCTTCACGCCAACGTTGTTAGATGTCCTCTCGCAGGCACTGTGCCCCGGCGGACGATTAAGCGTGATGACGGATCACCGCGAGTACTTCTTGGAAATGCTCGTACTGGTAGAGCAGGATGCTCGCTTCGAGAAAACACACGCCGACCGCTACCTGACTGGTTTCGATGCTCCGGTTCTTTCGCGCTACCAACGGCTCTGGGAGCGTCACGGGCTACCAACCCTTCGCTTTGAAGTGCGCAGGCGTTTGTAGGTACCCTCACTCAAGGGCGGCTGTAGTGTATGCATGACTTGCATCCTATGGCCGCACATTTTCGAAAATACTGACAGCAGATGTCAGGGAAAAGAAGTTATGATATCTCCAGAGGAGCAGAACCTATCGATAGACAACTCCAAAAGATGGGAAGGAGCGATGCGTTATGAATGATATTTTAGAGGATTTCTCGCTTTCATCTTTACTGCCAGCGATGGAAGCCAATGTTCACGCAGCATGGATACGGCTAGGCCGCATGCTAGGGGCAGAGATTCATGATGAGGCACAACTACTATGGTTTTTTTCAGGACGCCCTTTTAACCTGGCGAACGGCATTATGCATGCTCGTTTCCCCTCTAACAACGCAAAGGAAACTTTTGAGGAGAAGCTCAAACAACTGACAGCTCCCCGCGTTCCCCTGGCCTGGTTGGTCGGTCCATCTACCCATCCAACGGACCTGGGGAACAATCTTCAGGAGCGCGGTTGGATGCGCGATGACGCCCCTGGAATGGCGATTGATCTACAGTCCTTGAGTGAGCAATCAGCGTTGCCATCAAATCTGAGCATTGAGCGTGTGGACGATGGAGAAACGCTTAAAACCTGGCTTCGCGTCATGACGGTTGGCTCTGAGCTACCAGCAGAAATATTATCGCTCCTGCTGGATATTACCGCCGAACGTGATTTCAAAGCAGTTCCTGATGTACATTGCTATCTTGGCAGGCTAAACGGCGAGCCGGTAGCTACCTCACTGCTTTTTCTAGGGGGTGGAGTAGCTGGCATTTACAATGTGGCAACGCTCCCTGAAGCACGACGACAAGGGATAGGAAGCGCGCTGACAGTGGTTCCGTTGTTAGAGGCACGTAAGCAAGGCTACCGCATCGGGACATTGCAATCAACGTCGATGGGACTCAATTTGTATCGCCGTCTTGGCTTTCGCGAATACTGCCTGTTCAGCGCCTATTCCTGGTCTCCTCCAGAGGCTTCTTGAGTGCATACACTAGCCATTGAGCTTTTTCCAATCGCGCACTATCTCCTCATCGACTGAAAACGCGAACTCTGGCAATTCTTCCCAGGCAAAGAAGGCAAGCTCGCTTACTTCCTCATGCTGTGGGGTTAAATGATGTATCCGGTTGTCGAGAATACTTGCTTGATAAGCAATGATGACGTGTGAACCTCCACCGCTGCTGTAGATACCGATCAGATTTTCCAATTGCACATCAAGATTGGCTTCTTCCTTGACCTCACGAATGGCCGCCTCCTGGACCGTCTCGCCCAGATCTACATATCCCCCGCAGAAATTCCATAATCCCCTCCCAGGTTCGATATTTCGCTTGCCGAGCAAGAGCTTACCCATATACTGGATCACCACCACTACCACCAGTTTCGGGCTAAGAAACTGAATAAAGTTACAAGCTGGGCAGGCAGGGCGGCGCATATGACTAATGTCTTTCTCGATAAGGGCCGTTGCACACATTGGACAATACTTGAAGACGGATTCAGACATGGTATATTACTCCGGCACACCCTGGCTTTCAAAGAGATGCTGCTTCATCATGCAAAAAGCATATCACATCTTATAGAATATTTTCATCCACTACCCTGTCTTGCATAGCGCTTCCTCTTTCCCTTCCCCACAATAACATTGACGTAAACGTTAAGCTTGTGATATACTATGATTGTACGATTGAATGCAAGCCATTTTAATGATGTCTATTTTTAGAGAACGTGGGAAAGAGGCAGAGCCGTGGTTAAGGACAGATCACAAGCAGAAAACGAGGCTCATGAGCAATTCTATACCATTGAACAGGTTGCGACTCGCACGGGTCTGACAAAGCGAACATTGCGCTATTATGAAGAGGTCGGTCTGCTCCCCCCTACAGGCCGAACCGAAGGCAATTATCGCCGCTATACTGAAGAGGACCTGCAACGGCTGGAACGCATCAAAAAGCTGCGTGACCTGCTGGGCTTTACCCTGAGCGACATTCGCGCCCTGCTCGATGCAGAGGATGAGCGCGGACAGATCAAAGAGGCGTTCAGGCAGGAGACGGAGGTTGCCGCCAAATTACGCCAGTTAGATCGGTCCGATGAGCTTATCCATCAACAGTTGCAGCTCGTCGAGCTGAAAATCGATGGGCTGGAACAGATGCGCGCGACCCTGCTCAGTAAGCTGGAGCGACATCAGCAGATGCGCAAAGATTTGCGCATTCAAGATTTATAACATAACAATTTTCATATTGAATATAGATACATTTGATTATTGTCTCTACTAGACAGGATTTTTGTGCCACATGCAAACACTTTCAAATTCAAAACAGGAACTGGCTGTTCCGCAGGCCATTGTAGAGCAGGAACAGCAGGCAAAAGGATTTTTGCGTGCGTTTGTTGCGTTACGCCACCGTAACTTCCGGCTCTTCTGGGGTGGGCAGCTTATTTCCTTGATCGGAACATGGATGCAGACCACCGGACAGGCGTGGCTGGTGCTCCAATTGACCCATAGCGCCTGGATACTGGGACTGGTCGGCGCGCTCCAGTTCTTGCCTGTGATGTTTTTCGCCCTCTTCGGTGGCGTCCTGGCAGATCGCCTGCCCAAGCGCAGAGTGCTGCTCTTTACACAATCGTCCGCGATGGTGCAGGCAGCCATACTCTGGATACTGGTCGCAACCAACACCGTTCAGCTCTGGCATGTCATGGTGCTGGCTTCCTTGCTTGGGCTTACCAACTCGCTCGATATGCCTACCCGTCAGGCGTTTGTAGTCGAGATGGTAGGGCGTGAGGATCTGCCGAACGCTATCGCTCTGAACTCGTCAGTATTCAATGTGGCACGTATCGTTGGCCCCGGCATTGGCGGACTGATCATTGCATGGCTCGGCGAGGCGCCGCTCTTCCTGATGAATGCAATCAGCTTTATTCCGGTTATCACCGGTCTGGCTTTGATTAATTTAAGCCAGTTGCATGCTCAAGCAAAGCGGGTGAGCAGTCAGAGCAGAGGATCAAGACAGGGGACGCTACAGAGCTTGCGCGAGGGTCTATCTTATGTAGCCCGAACTCCTGCCGTCCGGTTAATCATTGTGGTCATTGGCATCATTTCCCTCTTTGGTATCAACTTTAATGTGGTGCTCCCGCTTTTTGCGACCGATGTGTTGCACTCTGGCCCGGCAGGATTCGGCTTCATCTCTTCGGCCTTCGGCTTCGGCTCACTGATATCGGCGCTCTGGCTGGCCTGGGGAAATAAACGACCAAGTATGTCGGGATTGTTGATCGCGTCCATCTGTTTCGGCATCCTGGAAGCCTTCTTCGCGCTCTCACACATCTTCCTGTTGTCGCTCGTGTTGATAGCCAGCGTCGGCTTTGCTCAGATCGCGCTCTCCGCAACGTCTAACACAACCTTGCAGACGGTGACGCCTGATTACCTGCGTGGTAGAATAATGAGTGTGTACATGTTGGTTTTTGCGGGCAGCATCCCGCTAGGCAACCTCTTTACCGGCGGACTGGCCCACTTCTTTGGCGCACCTATAGCCTTACTGGCAGGCGCTGGTTTGAGCCTGGCCGCTGCGGTCGGAGGGTGGTTCTGGCGCGCTTCCGCGGAGAAGAGTATTGCAGAGTCCACATTCATTGAGTAGCAAGTGGCGCGTCTATCCGCTCACTATTGCCGATCAGCAGCAACATATCGAGCAGAGTGAGCACCTGCTTAGCACGCTCCAGCCAGACGATCAGCCCATACTTTACTGGTCGCAGGCGCAACCATGCGGGCTGGTCCTGGGATTTTCCCAGAAGCCTGATACACTTAATCTACTGTCGCCCTCACCGGTGCCTATCTATCACCGGCGAGCTGGCGGCACGGCGGTTCTGGTGGGTCCCTCGCTGCTTGGCCTCGACGTCATACTACCAGCCGGGCATCCACTGATGCTGGCGGACATTGTGGAATCGTATCGCTGGCTTGGTGAGGCATGGGTAGCGACTTTGCACCTGCTAGGGATACAGGCCCGCGTTGTTCCGCCCAAAGAAGCGCATGCTCAGCGGGACCTGCGCAAACAGCCTGAGACACGCGAGTACGAGTTGCTCATGAACCGCGCCTGCTACGCTACCTTATCACCATATGAAGTGGTAGTGGGTAAGCGCAAAGTGGTGGGGCTGGATATGATCCGCCGGCGCGCGGGCAGCCTCTTGCAGGCTGGCATTCTGCTGACCTGGGATACCACGCTCCTGGCACAATTGTTAGGGCACACAGAAGAGGAACAACAGCTCTTGCGCGCAGGCTTGCAGGAACGAGCCGTCGGGCTGGCGGAACTCGCCGGACGGATGATAGCGGCAGCAGAAGTTATTGCCGCTTTTGAACGTATTATTGTATCCGAAGAAAGGATGCGCTTGACATATCGTTAAGCTCCATCCTATACTGAACGGAACTTTCAACAACAATTTTCGAGAGGTTTTCTATGGGAGACAGAAATGCTCCAGGCGCACTGCAAGTCGTAACCACACCCGATTACGAGGCAATGGTGATTGGTGCGCACCCGGATGATGATGATTTCGCGGCTGCCGCGACCAGCGCCTTATGGGCCAGACAGGGCAAGAAGGTCGTATGGGTCGTGATGACCGATGGTACGGAGGGGAGCGAGGTCCCCAGCCTGATTGATACCGAGCTGATGCTGACACGCGAACAGGAACAGCGCATGGCCTGCGAGGTCTACGGTGTGCAGGCAGTAGAGTTCCTGCGCTTCCCCGACGGCCATTTGACGAATAACGATGTCACGCGCAAGGCTGTTGTGCGCTTGATTCGCCAGTATCGTCCCCGCATCATCTTCACGCACGATCCATCGCAGCACATTTTCGCGCCCGATCCGTACGAGAAGCCGGAGGCTACCGGCCATCTCAACCATCCCGATCACCGCGCGACGGGTAACATCGTGCTTGACGCCATCTTCCCCGCCGTCGGCAACCCGCGCTCTTATCGCGAACTGCTGGCAGAAGGACTGCTGCCCTATAAAGTGCATGAACTGTACCTCTTCCATTCCGGTCAGGCAAACACCTATGTAGACGTGACCGAGACCATTGAGCTGAAGGGGAAAGGCTTGCAGTGCCATGTCACTCAGTTTGGTCCCAATGCCAATATAGGCGAGCGCATCCGCGAGCGAGCCGCCGATCTGGCGAAAGAGGCTAAAGAGAAACGCGGTCTGGACATGCAATACGCCGAAGGCTTCCGCCGCATCAAGCTGCACATCCCGCCCGAACCTAAGGAAGAGGCGCCTGCCGAGGAGCAGTAAAAACCGCAAATTCTTGCGTTGTACGACAATACAGGGCGGAGGCAAGCTCCGCCCCTACGATTAATTATTTCGGCACGACGCCAACGGCGAAGCCGGCCCAGTATTTCAGGAAGGTGGGGCGGGTCATGACCTGCATGTTGAGGCGCGACGAGTCGGCGAGATAGACGCTCTGGGCGTTGCCTCCCCGCAGGACGAGGATATGACCGCCGGACCAGCGAGCAGGCGGGAAGCCGACGATGACAGGAGTTCCCTTGTTAGCCACGTTGATGATATCGTCCAGTGAGTAGTTTGTGAGCCAGATGGCTTTGTAACCGAATTGGGCAACGGTGCGATCAATACCAACCGGTTCTAAGAGACCTAGTTCCGGCGTGATTTCGCCAATGCGCGCTTCGACGTTCAGAATGTCGGTAACGCGGTAATGATTGCCGTATGAGTTAATCACTTCGGTCATAGAGGCGGCGGAACAGGCGGAATAGGCCCATTTATCATATTCTTGTTGTGAGCTATATTGGGCAGGATCGAGCTGGCTTACGCGCACAAGGGCTTTTGAAGCGCCGGACGTCTCCGGGAACATCTGCAACGCAGTAGGATTACTGGCAACTGGAGAAGAGGAGACAGCGACATCAGGCCAGGTGGGAGGGACGAGTACGCCAGTATCCAATACCAGAGATTTGAGCGAGTAAAAGCTAAAACCGAAAAGGGCTAGCAAGATCAGCAGAATCCCTAGCCAGGGCGTTTGCATCCCTGCTCGCACACCAAAAAGGGCGCCCATATTTACTGATGGAAAGACGCCACTCCAGGAGCGCCGTTCAGCAGTGGTCACAGAACGCCGGATACGTCTTTGCCTGTCAATACTGGCACGACGTACCCCTCCATCGCGCACCATATACGATACTTCCCGCTGATCAGAAAGGGAGGTTTTGAGCGAAAGCAGCAGGCCAGCAACGGTGATCGTCAGAGCGATAGCGAGGAGCGTACACAGGAGAATAATCATCAACAGTCCTTTCCAATACTTCGTTCCTGTGCTTTAAAATATACCATTACATTCCATCTATTGCAATGCAAAATGTCCCGTGTTCCAGGGCTTCGCAAACGTCGCTGCACGCGCCGACTGCTCGCGCCACAGGCGCTCACAGGGAGAGGAAGGTGCTGGCCTTCCTCTCCAGAACGGCTCGCATGCGAGCCGTTCTGGATGAAAAGACAACTTTTGCGAAGCCCTGTCCCGTGTTCAAGCTTTTCCCTCATGACAGGACAGCAATAATGATATATGATAATCAGCAAGCCATCAAATTTCAGAAAATTTAAGAGGAGCAATAGTATGTACATCTATTACATTCTGCGCGGCACGCGAAATGGCGCAGAGGTGGAGCTTGAGGACGAGATTACTGAAGAGCAATTTCCGGGGGTGGACCTGTCCGATGCTCTGGCTATCATCAACCACCTGCTACAGAAGATCCGCGCGGAAGGCACCACCGGCGAATGGGAAGCCTGCGATCTGACCGATGCGGCCTTCGAGAGCGAGGATAGCTATATCTACATCAATAATCGCTGGATGCGTCGCTCAGATGCCCCCTGGCGTAAAGATAAATTCAACTAACATCCGTGTCGCAACTATTTATTGGCTATAGGAAATTCAGATGCCCACACTTGCAGGATGGCTGACGGGCGAACAGGTGCCCTCTGAGATTATCGAACAGACCTTGATGGCGATGGGCAATGTGCTGGGGCAGCATGGCGGCCAAGCAGCCCACACTATCCACCCCGGTGCGGGCTTGATCGCTTTCGCCGATACAGCCTATACGATGGCGCAGCAAGACGAGGCGCCCGTTCTCGATTGGGTGCCGGACCGCCGCACCCTTGTCTATCGCCGTCCCCTTTCAGGCATACATCCGCTGTACTATATCGAAAACTGGCCCGATCAGGGGAATCTGCTCTTTGCCAGCGAGATAAAAGCTCTTTTCGCCGTTGGTGTACCACGACGCCTGCATCTCGCCGCGCTTGATACGCTGCTGCGTTACGGATGTATTCCAGCTCCCTGGACAGCCTTCAAAGATATCCACGTTGTCCCGGCGGGCTGGCTGCTGCGCTGGCAACGAGCCAAGACGGTGATCAATCAAATTCTCGATTACCAGCTTGACCAACCACTTACCCCATCAAACGCAATTGACAAGCTTGATACAACACTGAACAAAGCTACCGTCAATATGCTCCCACCTCATGATCAGCTCGTTGCCTTAACTGGCGGCGCTTCTCCTTCCGCGCTCTCCACGCTCCTTGCTGCACGCCACACAACGGCCCCGTTCCCCGTCGTATCTTTTGGCTATACGAAATCGTCTTCTGCAAAGCTGTGGAAGGCCGGAGAAGCGATTGCGCAGGCTTGCCAGCATCCATTTCTCGCGATTACAGGCATGGATCAGCCCGAATTCTGGATGGCGGCGCTGGCCGCGACAGAAGCTCCTTGCCTGGATACCCGCCCTCTAGCTTTACATCAACTGCTCCACACTGTCGCAACCGCAACGGGCGCTCGCATCGCCATTAGTGGGCTGGGTTCACACATACTGTTTAACACAATAAACCACCAACATGGCGAGCAATTAGCAGGCGAACAGGCTGACATTCTAGATTGGTATGGGCGAATCCAATCGCCAGCACAAACAAGACAATCGCTCTGGACACCTGATGTACTAGCAACTATACGGGCAGAGGAACTATGGGAGCAATCCTTGCACGCTCGCAAGCTGGCGCGGCACGCATTGCAGCTTAATAATCAAAGGTTGCGAAAGTATTATCTTGATCTGCATTTACGCTTGCCAGATATGGTAAATGTCTTTCAGCAACTGGCAACGCAGGAACGCATGGCTGTGCGCTCGCCTTATCTGAATACCCATGTGATTGATCTGCTGGCGCGTTTGCCCGCGACACTGGATGACAGGGAGCCTGAATCTGCCCTGATTGCGCCACTTGTCCGACGCTATATGCCGAATATGCGGGGAACGCCCGCGAAGCTGCCTCTGGCCGTTCCCTCTTCCTCACTATTTCACCCGGAGCAGTCCGATTTATTGCAACAGACGCTCTCGCCGGAGGCGATACGGGCAACTGGCATATTCGATCCGCAGGCAGTGCAGGCGCTGGTGGAGCAAGGAGATATTTCGAGGGAGCTAATGCTGGTATTTACGACCCAGGTACTATGCCATTTGTTCTTTCAGTACCCTCAAGCGGGTCGTGATCCTGCTTTTCCGCGTTCCTGAGCGCGCCCATGATGAAGCTGGGAGCTATAAGCGCATCAACAGCGTTGGAACGCGGAAGGTTTCAAGATCGCCATCGGCTCCCTCCGCCCCTCATGAGGAGAAGTATAGCAGCGAACCCGAAGATGTCAAGCGGAAATGCCTAAGAAAAAGTCCAGAGATGCGGTCGGCAATCTCTGGACTTTTTACATGGGAAACGTTAACTCTATGGCATCGTACGCATCTCGTATTGGGTACGCAGTACTTTCTTATCGAATTTACCAACGCTGGTTTTGGGGATGGCATCGATAAAGACAACATCATCAGGGAGCCACCACTTGGCGATTTGCGGGCGCAGGTACTCGATAATTTCGTCCTTTGTGATTTTGCCTTCATAATCGGGCTTGGGCACAACGCAGGCCAGGGGACGCTCGGACCATTTGGGATGCGGGATGCCGACAACGCAGGCTTCCAACACCTTTGGATGCCCCATGATCAAGCCTTCAAGTTCGACCGAGGAGATCCATTCGCCGCCCGATTTTACCAGATCTTTGGTGCGGTCAACGAGCTGGATGATGCCATCTTCGTCCACAACGGCCACGTCTCCTGTGCGCAGCCAGCCATCGGCAAACTTCTCAGCCGAGTCGGGATCGTGATAGTACGCACGGGCAATCCAGGGGCCGCGCACCTGAAGTTCGCCATAGGTCTGGCTATCCCAGGGAACTTCTTGCCCCGTTTCCATATTCACCACGCGGAAATCAACGCCGGGCAAGATCGTACCCTGTTTGGCTTTGATGTCGAGCTGCTCGTCCTCAGAGAGACCTTCCTGGTAGCTGCGCAAGCGGCACACCGAGGCAAGAGGCGAGGTTTCAGTCATGCCCCAGGCATGGACAATGTTGATATGCTTTTTATACAGCCCCTCAATCAAGGCGCGCGGAACCGCCGAGCCGCCACAGTAGATGGCGCGCAACGTCGAAAGATCGAACTTTTCTTTATCCAGCAGGTTCAATAAGCCGATCCAGAGCGTCGGCACCCCTTCCGCCACGGTCACGCGCTCCTGCTCAATCAGCCGCCCCAGCCGCATCGGGTCCATAAACCGTCCCGGCAAGACCAGTTTCGCGCCGACCATAGCGGCAGCGTGTGGCAGGCCCCAGGCATTGGCATGGAACATCGGCACTACAGGAAACGCAGTGTCACGCTCAGAAAGACCGATCCCATCAGCCAGGCCGACGCCCATTGAGTGGAGATAGGTCGAGCGATGGCTATAGACGACGCCTTTAGGATTGCCCGTCGTACCGGAGGTATAGCACATAGCGGCTGCCGCGTTTTCATCCAGCTCAGGCCATTCAATGCTGGTCGGCTGGCTGCCGATAAAGCTCTCGTAATCGACTGAGGGCTGTAGTTTCCCGGTGGTGTGAGGAGCCTCGCCCATAATCACATACAACTTCACCGTTGGAAGCTGGTCCGCCAGCGGTTCGAGGATTGGCACGAGGTCGCCATCAATAAAAATGATCTTATCCTCAGCATTATTGATGATATAGACCAGTTGATCGGCAAAGAGACGAATGTTCAGGGTATGCAGAACGGCTCCCATGCAGGGAATAGCAAAATACAGTTCGAAGTGACGGTATGTGTTCCAGGCGAACGTGGCGATGCGCTCGCCTTCCGCCACGCCAGCCCGCCGCAGCGCGTTCGCAAGCTGGATAGTGCGCTTCCCCCAATCGCGATAGGTATAGCGATGGGCCTCACCGTCGGTCTGAGTCACAATCTCCTTGCGGGCAAAGAGGCGTACGGCTCGATTAAACGCATGCTGCAATGTCAGGGGATAATCCATCATGAGACCTTGCATGCTTGGCACCTCCTCGGTGAAATTGCAACAACCAGAAGTCTGGTGACGTTCTGGCTGTTTGATAACCACTTTGCTTTATAGATTATCATAAATTATCGCTATTTTGCGGCACTCTAGCGATTTTCAATGATCCACCCCTTCGATCTCCGCGGCAGCTCTCTCATCGCCACGAGCAGCCGCCCAGCGCAACGCCTCTGCCGCCAGGTACAGCGAACCGGTGGCGCAGATGAGATCGCTGCCATCGGCGAGATCAAGGGCCAGATTCATGGCTTCGTTGCTTTCCTTTGCCGTATAAACAGCGACGTGAGGCGCATGCTCGGCAAGTAGCTCCTGCAACGCTTCGATAGCAATGGCGGTAGGATTATTCATCCTGGTCACAATCACCATATCCACATCGGCGAGGGCGCGCACAATCCTCGCCAGGTCTTTATCACGTTTAAGGCTGAGCACGACGATTAAGCGATGAAAGGTGAAGGTAGTACGCAACGCCTGGAGCATTTTCTGTACCGAGTCGGCATTATGCGCGCCATCGACGACGATGGTTGGATTGTGCCCCACAACCTCGATGCGAGCAGGCCAGTGTACGGCGGCAAAGCCGCGACGGAGCGCATCCTCATCCCATACTACGCCCTGCCGACGCAACTCTTCAAGGGTTGCCAGCGCCACCGTGGCATTCTCCAGTTGATAGCGCCCGACCAGCGGTATTTCAAGGTCGGCGTAGGTAGATTCAGGCGTCCAGATGGTAAAGCGTTGTTTTTCCTCGTTGTGAGACTCTGGTCGATAGCGATAGCTTACGACTGGCAACTGACCTGCATCAACATCGGTCTGAGCGGGATCGCTTTCGGCTGGACCGATACGCACCATACGGGCCTGACGTTGGCGGCTGACGGCTGCAATAGCCAGCAGCGCCTCGGGAGATTGAGCAGAGGTCACTATAATGCCATTGGGCTTGATAATACCCGCTTTCTCGGTCGCAATTTTGGCAAGCGTATCACCCAGAATATGCATATGATCGTAGCTAATCGAGGTAATCACCGAGACAAGCGGCTGAAGAATATTGGTAGCGTCCAGCCGTCCGCCCAATCCAACTTCTACGACTGCATGCTCTATTTGTTGGCGATAGAAGAAGAGAAAAGCCAGAGCCGTTCCGATCTCATAGGTAATGAATGGGCCAAACTCGTGGCGCGCCTCGACTGTCTCAACGGCGGCCTGTATCTCCGGTATCAGCTTTGCAACCTCTTCTTCGCTGATGAGATGACCATTGACGCGCATACGTTCGCGAAAGGTGTGCAGATCGGGCTGCGTATAGAGGCCGGTACGCAGGCCAGCCTCGCGCAACACGCGCTCGATTAAAGCGGCGGTCGAGCCTTTCCCCTTTGTGCCCGCAATCAGCGTGCTGCTATACTGCCGATGCGGATTGCCAAGCAAGTCAAGTACGGCACTCACACGAAGCTGGTTTTCCGTGCGATCTCGCGTATAGGAACTGCCTCGCTCGTAATCAGTAAAGCTATAGATATAGGCCAGCGCCTCTTTATAATTCACGTTTGCTCTCTCCTACCTTGAACCGTTCCGGGTTAGCATGGGCAGGGGCAAGCCCTGCCCCTACAGTGTGTGGCATCGACGTAGATCTAGCTGTCTGGCAGGGTAAAGGTGCCACGCACAATGGCATCACTCATCTTGACGACGCGCACCATCGCATGCACATCATGCACACGCACTATATCGGCTCCCTGTGCAATGCCTAGCGCCACCGAAGCTGCCGTCCCTTCAAGTCGCTCGGAAACTGGCAGCCCACCAAGCACCAGACCAATCGTTGACTTACGCGAGTTCCCCAGCAAAATAGGGCGGTTCAGCGTTCGCAGTTCACCCAACCGGCGCAACAGCGTCAAATTCTCCCGGGGAGTTGTGCCAAAGCCAATGCCAGGATCGACGATAATATGCTCCCAGGCCACGCCTGCGGTCAACGCATGATCAATACAACCGGCGAGATAGCGCAGCACATCGCTCACAATTTCGCGTTTCTGGTATCCTCGCATGTTTGCCATTAATACGACCGGCACGCGGCGCTCGGCTGCCAGTTCCGCCATCGCGGGATCGTGCCGCAGCGCCCAGATATCGTTGATCATACAGGCTCCCGCATCAAGCGCAGCCGCCGCTACTTCGGCTTTATAGGTATCAATTGATAGTATAATCTCTTGAGGTAGCTTCTCGCGCAATGAGCGGAGCACAGGAATAACCCGCGCCATTTCGCGTTCCGCGGAGATAGGTGCAGCATTGGGCCTGGTAGACTCGCCGCCCACGTCAATCAGCGTGGCACCCTCAGTCACAAACTTCTGGGCTAATAAGATCGCACGCTGAACCAGATTCTCCTCCGAGCTCGTATCTATAACCAGACCGTCGCCGGAGAAAGAGTCCGGCGTCACATTGACGATACCCATTACATGAGTACGTTCGCCCCACTCTAGGCGATGGTCAGCCCAGACGGTCGGCGGTAGTAATGCAGACATAGATGCTTACCTTTAACACAAAGTTTATCAGGAATAAAGAGTGGTTACTAAACATGATACCCTTTTCCTTGCGTCAGAGCAATAAACAATGTATAGTTACAATAAATGAGGCGGAAAGCCCTGTCCTTTCGTGGAAGAGGAGTATGACAGTACTACCTATAGACACGTTTTAGAGCATCTTATATGTAAGCTATCAGTTGCCTACCTAAAAATACCTACAGGGGAAAAAGAGTTTATGAGCACTGCTGAGATCGATAAAATCATGCAAAAGCCGCGTCTCACCCACAAGGCACGTCGTTGTCATGAATGCACCGAAGAGGCTTTAGGGCGCTGTCCCGATTGTCACTTTGGCCTTTGTCAGGAACATTTTCCCAAACAACAACATTCGCCCTGCGCCGAAAAGCAAATGAAACTGGCACAGACACAGGTTTGCTATGTCTGCGGAACACAGGTCTACCCCGATCAGTGGTCTCAATCCAAAACATCTCACTTCGTTGATCAGTTTACCTGCCGTGGCTGTGGGCGCTACGTCTGCGATGAACTCCATACGCAGCGCAAGACCGAGAACGTGGTTATCGCGCGCGAAGGCTTGCGCGGGCACCGTTACCAGTATACCAACCGCTATTGCGACCTCTGCACTCCTCTCTACCGCATTGGAGGCATTAAGGGGCTGGCGCGCATTCTGGTCGTCGTCGGGACGGTCGCGGCAACCATTTTCTTTTACCTGCATCCATAGTGCATTCCCGCTTGACATCTTCGGATGCGATGTCTATACTCTTCCTCAAGGGAGACGACGTGAGTTGATGGCTACCTTGAAACGTTCCGCGTTCCAACGCTGCTGACGCGCTAGCTTCGCTCAGGAACGCAGAATCGAGGTATCTCGACTCCGCTTGAGGATACTGAAATGGGACCGAAAGCATGGTTATATCATCAATCGTACAGTCAACCTTACTACGTCATCAACGCGTCATTGATTCGGCACTGCGCGCCACCGTGGATGAGCTAACAACGCCAGAACTGGCGCCATTTTACGGTCAAATGCGCTATCATCTGGGGTGGGTTGATGCCCAGCTCACCCCAACCGCCAACAATCCCGGGAAGTTATTGCGCCCCACGCTCCTCTTGCTGGCATTCGAGGCGGCAGGCGCATGGGAGCTTGCGAACCCAGCCACCGATGATACCTCCTATTTGCAGCGCGCGCTTCCCGCCGCCGTTGCTATCGAACTCACCCATAATTTCACGCTGATTCACGATGATATTGAAGACGGAGACGCCGAACGCCGCCATCGCGCTACGCTATGGAAGCTCTGGGGCGTGCCACAGGCGATTAATACCGGCGACGGGATGTTCGCGCTGGCTCGCCTGGCGCTGTGGAAGGTAGTGGAGCAGGGAGTTGATGCCACCATCGCCGTTCGCCTGGGCGAGGCGCTCGACAGCGCCAGTCTGGTGCTGGCCGAGGGACAATACCTCGATATTAGTTTTGAAACGCGCCTGGATATTTTTGTCGCAATGTACCTGAACATGATTGAGCGCAAGACGGGCGCGTTAATGAGCTGCGCGGCTGAGATGGGCGCGCGGCTGGGTACGCGCAACCAGGAGACAATCGCTCGCCTGCGCGATTTTGGCAAAGCAATGGGCATCGCCTTCCAGATACGCGACGATCTGCTGGGCGTGTGGGCGACCACAGCCGAGCTGGGCAAGACGCCCGCGGGCGATATCTATCGTCGCAAAAAAAGCCTACCGGTGCTTCATGCGCTAGAACACGCCGGTGAGCGCGATCAGCAGCTCTTGTGCACAATCTATCAGCAAACGGCTCCCGTTGCACCAGAACAGGTGGAGCAAGTGCTGGCGATCTTTGAGCGCACACAAACGAAGACGTATTGCCGCGAGTTTCTGGCGCAATATTGCCGACAGGCGCATAAGGCCCTGGCAGGCGTGCCACATCATAGTAGCCCGGTTGCTGCGCGCGCGCTCGAAGACATGAAGACTCTGGTGCATTTTGTAGAGGCGGAAACGAGGGAATAGGCGGATTGTAGGAGTACGCTGTATCTGGTCGTGCTCCTACATCAATGCCCAGATAATGGCGACGTTGCCCGATGCCGAGGCCAAGCGTTTGCCATCCGGCGACCATGTTGCGCCATGCACAATCCCATTGTGCTGAATGGTGAACAGCGGCTTCTGAAGCTGCGCCGTATTCCAGATCGAAAGCTTGCCATCCTCCGCACCAACCGCCAGGTAGCGAGCATCCGGCGACCAGGCAACGGTACGAATAGCCATCTGCGAAGCCTGGAACTTCTGCGGCACATCCAGGCACCTGCCAGCCGTCTGCATCTGACAGGTCAGCGCACTCCAGATGCGTACGATCCCATCATCGCCCCCCACCGCCAGTTGCGCGCCGGTGGGAGCAAAGGCCATTGCCCGCATTGGGGCCTGCGCGTCCTGATAGTAGCCATGCAGATCCTGTCCATTCGCCGCCTGCCAGATACGGATAAAGCCGCCCTGCGAAGAAGTGGCAACCGTCTGACCATCCGCCGCGATAGAAACGACATCAATCGGAGCCGTATGCCGGGCATAGGTAAACTGCGGGCGATAATTGACCGTGTTCCAGACAACCGCTCGCAGATCAGCTCCGGCAGACACCGCCTGCATCTGTCCTTGAGCTGCCCACGCCACACTCGTCACCATCTGATTGTGACGACGCACAGGGCGAGCTAGCATGCGACCTGCGGCCACGCTGAAAAAAGCCACCTGCGTACCGGCTCCCGTCGTCAGGCGCTGGCTATCGGCTGCCCACGCTACCGCATGCACCGCAGCAGGATGTCTGAAAGTCTGCCTGACCGCGCCATCTGTTCCCCAGATCAATAATAGCGCATCGTCAGCGCCGCTTGCGAGCATTGTTCCATCAGGCGACCAGGCAAGAGCGCGCACAGGTTGCTGGTGACCCATAAACACGACCTGCTGTCTAGCCATTGTGAACGTCGTGGGCTTGGCGGGTGCTTGTGTCTGCTTCGTTACCGGTTGCTGTTGGACCGCTACATGATTAAGGCCGTTAAATGCGCCATTGAGAAACTGCTGGTAGGCAGCATAGCCGATGCCGACGCCTCCCGCGCCTAACACGGCTCCTCCAAGCAACAGGAACGCGCGGCGGCCCCACTTACGCTCAGGTCTGGCAACCGGCAATTGGGTAGACGAAATACCGCTCTGTCCGACGGGACCCATAGCAGCAAACATACTCGCATCAGCTATCGTCGGCGACGAGTGCAGTGTGGAATCAGCCGCGAAATGCTGCTTGACCGAGGCGCCAACCATCACCGCCTCATCGAGCACGTACGAATCCAGGACCAGCTTATCCCCTGCCGCAACACCGGATTCCAGCAGCGTCGCATGCTCCGGTAAAATATGCCCTCCGGCAGACTGGCGCAGGATGTAAACCAGCTTTTTCCCAAACAGATCCGTCTGGGGAAGCTTCAACTCCTCGACCAGAGCAGTTACCAGGGCAGAAATGGGCGCATCTGCAACCACTTCCACCGGGCGAACTGCTCCCAGCGCGTTTTCTTCTATGAATACTTCAAGCTTTCGCATTTTCGTACCCTATCCCTTTTTTCTCATACCTGTAGTGTATCACGATGACTTTTCCTGTTCACACACATGAGTAAAATAGGCTATAGTATTCGTCACCATTTTTTCTGAAAGAGAACCCCGAATGCAGACGTATATTTAACATGATGATATAATTTGCCTCGATAGCACATGAGGAGAAATAGGATGCAAGTACGAATGATACGTACAATCACAAGATATGGCCTTGTTTTTCTGGCTTTTATTTTCTTTCTACCAACAATCAGCTATGCCGACACTATAGCCTCCCACCCCTCCTCCCACCCAATTACTACCCCGACCGCTTCGCCAACTTCCATATCGAAGCTGGCTGATTTCCCCACGGTTGACCCCAATTATATCTATGATCAGCTTTTCACCATAGCTACTCAATTTCAGCGACGAGAAGCCGGATACGACGCCAATTTGCCGGTAAGTGTGAATGGGCACGATGAGTTCGCTGATTACTGGGCAAAAGAAATCAGTCACGATTTGCAGGGCTTCGGGCCACAGATCAGGCGCGACGAATTCCCGGTCGTGGGCTGGTTAGGTCGCCCGGCAAAAGTGCCAGCCTTTAATGTGGAGGTGAGCGTTCCTGGAGTAACACATGCTGAGCAGGTGGTTGTGATTGGTTGCCATTACGATGGGGAAGCCAGCTCGACTCAATCAGCCAATGATGATGCCAGCGGCTGCGCGATTGAGCTTGGCGTAGCGAAGGCTATGGGCGATTTCTGGCGCGCGCACCATGCCTATCCTGCCCGCACGCTCCGTTTTGTGATTTTCGACGCGGAAGAACAGGGACTCTTCGGCTCATTCCACTATCTGAACAGCACAGTTAACGGCGATGTTAACAACATTGTCGCGATGTTTAACGAAGAGCAGAATGGGATCGCGTATCCCTTGCGCTACCTGGGACAACTGCAAAATCCGCAGTTGCCGTTCTATATCGAGATGTCACCGCTGACAGATAGCGGACTCTATCCCGCGCAGGATAAGCTCACGCCTGCCCAGCGTAACGCGATCACGCGTTTTCGCACGCTGATGGCACAGGCTGTTCCGGCGGTGTTCAAGCAATTTCAAGCCCTGGGATACCTGGGACTGACCTATCACGCGGACAACGGTCAGGATGTCGCCCAACCTATTTTCGCTCCCGACCAGCTCAGCAATATCCGCCAGGAAGATGATACGCTGGGAGGAAGCGACCAGATCCCCTTTACCCTGGCCGGGATACCGTGCGCGACCTTCGTGGGTAACTCGACCTACTATGATAACAACCCGCCCCCCTGGTCTTATCCTTACGATCAGAAGGAAGATACCATCCAGTTAATGAACACCTTTGCCAATGGCAGTTCGCACAAAGCGAATGCGCTGACGCTGTCACTCGCGCTGCCGGGGATGCTCACCACCTGGATGCTCAATCAGCCGGATATTCTGGGGCAAACTCCTCTTATCGACCAGGCGCCAACCGCGTCAATCAGCGATATTGGACAGGCACAGGTTGGCACGGACCTCACAGTCGATGCTACCGCTTCATACGACCCGCAGGGGAATAGTCCCTTAACCTACACCTGGAACTTCGGCGACGGCTCCACAGCCAGCGGAGTAAGCGCGACCCATCGCTACGCTTCAGCAGGCAGCTACACCTTGACCCTCACAGCGAGCTCTGCAACCGGCAAGCGCCAGGTCAGCAAAACGATCACCGTCGTCCCTCAAACAACGATCTATCAAAATCCCTATGGTCAGCACCAGGAAGACGGCATCCCTCCCTCAAACCCACAGGTTACGCTGCCGACGCCCAATGACTCTTTGTCAGATAAGGTCATCAATAACCTGACAGTAGCGACCAGCAATCAAGCGGTAGGACCAACAAGTTCGGGCACGTCCCTGCCACTTACGTTACAGCTTCTGATCGCCGTCATAGTGCTGATTCTAATTGGTGTGAGCGCGTTCCTGATTGTACGTATGCGCAGGAGGAATCAAGGGAGTCCGCCAACGCCCGGGTCTTGACCACACCCGTCATAATTACCTTAGTAGGAGGGCGACTCCCACGATGAATCGGGCTCCCGCGATCAATCGGGGAGCTACAGGTCGCCCTTATTTTAATGGTATAGAGATACATCAGGCCCACGATGACCCGGGAGGCCATCCTATGACACAACCCATCTACGTGATTGGACATAAAAGCTCTGACCTGGACTCCGTTGCTTCTGCTTACGCTTTTGCACGCTTGCTACAGATGCACGAGGGAAAAGAGGCTATTGCAGCCCGTAATGGCGAACTGAAACCAGAGGTGCGCTTCGCGCTTGAACGCTTCCAGGTGGAAGCGCCGGAGGCCCTGGACGACGTTTACTTACAGGTACGCGATGTGATGCGGCGCGGCATCATCTCTGCCTATCTCGATCAGTCACTGCTGGAGGCAGGACAATTGATGCAGGAGCATAACCGGCGCTCTATGCCGGTGGTAGATGCAGAGAACAAGGTGCATGGTATTATCGCCAACGAAGATTTCGCCAAACTCTTCTTCAAAGACCTCGACCCTCAATCGGTCAACCGCATCCCTTTGCAGCGCGATAACCTGGTGCGCGTTCTCAGGGGGCGCGTGCTGGTAGAAGGACATCGCCCGCTCGGCAACCGGGTGCTCGTCGGCGCGATGGAAGCGGAGTCAATGGCAGATTATGTCGAGCCTGGCTGCCTCGTCGTGCTCGGTGACCGCGAAGATGCCCAGTTGACCGCTATTGAGCGAGGAGCGGCTGCTCTTGTTATCACCGGCGATCTGCTGGTCTCCACCCGCACCCTGGAGACCGCCCGCAAACAGGGAGTGATGGTGATTAGCACCGGTCATCACACCTTCACTACCGTACGGCTCATCAATCTGAGCATGAGCGTGAAGGATATCATGAACAAGGAGTTCAGCTTCTGCCATCCAGAGGACTATATGAGCGATATCCAGCCTACATTAGCCAGTCGCCGCTCTATGCCGGTAGTTGATAATGAAGGCAAACTAGTCGGCTATCTCTCGCGCACCGACCTGATCAAAGCCCGCCCCAAGCGTGTAATCCTGGTGGACCACAACGAAAGCTCGCAGGCGGTAGATGGCATCGAAGAAGCCGAGCTCTTAGGCATTATCGATCACCATCGTATCGCCGACGTTCATACCAGCAAACCCATCATGTTTCGCGCCGAGCCGGTCGGCTGCACCGGCACGATTATCGTCAGCCTCTATCACGAGGCCGAGCTTCCCATCCCGCGCGAAGTGGCCGGCTTATTGCTCTCAGGGCTGCTTTACGATACGCTCATTCTGCGCTCACCGACCAGCACCGCACGCGACGAACGTGCCGCGCAGGAGCTTGCTGCTATCGTTGGAGAAGATATCGAGCAGCTTGGACGGGCAATCTTTGCCGCTGCTGCCTCAGACCTGGAAAACAAGCCGGCGGAGGCGTTGTTGACCTCCGATTTCAAGGAATTTACCATTCGCGATGCGAAATTCGCCATCGGCACCGTCGAAACGGCCAGTCCAGCAGCAGTTGAAAAACGCTCGGCAGAACTGCTTGCGGCCATGCAACGCATCGCGCAAAGTCGCAATTACAGCGTTTTCCTTTTTATGATCGTTGATATCATTAATATGCGCTGCACCCTACTCATTTGTGGAGGCGAACAGGCTGTAGCAGAGGCATTAGGGGTCCCGCTCGAAGCCGATAAGCATACAGCAATAGTGGAGGGCCTGGTTTCACGCAAGAAACAATTGGTGCCACTCTTGCCGCGCATCCAGCAGCCCCTATCGAATAAAACAGGTATGCTGTGACATATGGAAGAAAAAGGGTGCTCAATTGCCGCTATCCTTTTCCATTTTTGCTCGTGAAAGGGTGACAAGAGACTTGCCACGGAAGACGCTCTATGTTACACTAAGGTGCGACTTAAAGGCTCCTTGTTAAGAGGAGGTAACTCTTGCCTCCGCAACGTTTCACGATGTACCTGGCGGTCAATGCTGACCTGCTCATATTTTCTTGTGCCTTGAAGGAGGGCGTTTTCTATCGTGAGCAACTATATCTGGGTTCCCATTGGAGTAGGACTCCTGGCAGTGCTATTTGCGGCCTATCTCGCGAACTATGTCCTGCGCAAAGATACCGGCACGCCTGCCATGCAAAAGGTTGCCGACGCCATATTTAAAGGGGCTATGGCATTCCTCAATCGACAGTACCGTACCATTGCAATTCTCTCAATTTTCGCTGCCGTTATCGTGGCTGCTGTGCTATACTTCCTGAGCCAGGGAGATGGCGCGGCCAGGTTTGATCTGGCCTGGCGTACCGCTATCGCGTTCCTCATTGGTGCGCTATGTTCGGGCGTTTCGGGCTACATCGGCATGTATGTGGCTGTTAAATCGAACAGTCGTACAGCCAGCGCAGCAACACGCAGTCTGGGAGAGGCGCTGATGGTCTCTCTCCGTGGAGGCGCTGTCTCCGGTTTCCTGGTAGTCGCGCTTTCTCTACTCGGTGTCTCGTTGATTTTCCTTGCCTATAGCGCAGGCAATACCATTGACAAAGTTCCTTCTCTGATCGTTGGTTTCGGCTTCGGCGCTAGCTTCGTGGCCCTCTTTGCCCAGCTCGGCGGCGGTATCTACACCAAAGCAGCGGACGTGGGCGCCGACCTGGTTGGTAAAGTTGAAGCGAACATCCCCGAAGATGATCCACGCAATCCTGCGGTTATCGCCGACCTTGTAGGCGATAATGTGGGCGACTGCGCCGGTCGTGGTGCTGACCTCTTCGAGTCCACCGCCGCCGAAAATATTGGCGCGATGATCCTCGGCGTCGCACTTTACCTTGCCACTAAGAATCCCGGCTGGATTCTCTTCCCTCTTGTGGTGCGCGCTTTCGGTCTGATCGCTTCCGCTTTTGGCCTGCTCTATGTTCGACCCACCGTTGTTGTCGAGCCTGACAAAGCAGCCGGTCGCGACCCCGGCGAAATTGCGATGACTCAGCTCAACATTGGCTACTTCATCACCTGCGCCATCTCTATTATCGGTATTTTCGCCGGTAGCTTCCTCCTGCTAGGCGGCGGGAACATCACAGGCAACATGGGCATTCCTCCGTGGATCTGGTTCGGCCTGGCCGGGACCGTTGGCATCCTGCTCAGTATCGCCTTCGTCTACATCACACAGTACTACACAGCCGGAACATGGCGTCCCGTGCGCGAGATTGCGGCGGCAACTTTGACCGGACCCGCGACAACGATTATTACGGGCGTTGCTATCGCGTTCGAGTGCGTGGCTCTTCCGGTGCTGGCAATCTGCGTGGCATTAGGTCTTTCCTTCTTCCTGGGTAGTCAGGTCAATATCCCGATCAATCCAAGTATTAACCCCGGCGTCATCAACGTGGGTGGTATCTTCGGCACCGCGGTCGCCACGATGGGCATGCTGATGAGCTGCGCCTATATCCTGGCGATGGATACCTTCGGCCCCATCACTGATAATGCCGGCGGCATTACCGAAATGGGCGGTCAGGCGGAATCCGTACGCGATATCACCGATGCGCTCGACGGCGTGGGCAACACGACTAAAGCTTTGACAAAGGGCTACGGCATTGGTTCGGCAGCTCTGGCGGCCTTCCTGCTCTTTAGCGCCTATCTGGACGTGCTCTTCTCTTACAAGAAGAACGTGGCGGTCTATCGCGTTGATCTGGCCGACATCGCGGTCTTTATCGCGGCCCTGATCGGTCTTACCCTGATCTTCTTCTTCAGCGCCCTGGCGATCCGCGCGGTTGGTGCTGCTGCCAAGCGTATGATTGAAGAGGTCCGCCGTCAGTTCCGTGAGAATCCGAAGATTATGGCGGAGCGTGTCGAAGATCGCGTCGATCCCGATTATGCCCGCTGCGTCGATATCAGCACTCGCGGCGCCCTGCGCGCTATGATCCTCCCTGGCATCGTCGCCGTTCTGACCCCCATCGCCATCGGCGTTATCCTCGGCCCCCAGGCTGAGGCCGGTCTGCTGATGGTCGGAACGATGGGCGGTATCGTGCTGGCTCTGTTCCTCAATAACGGTGGCGGCGCATGGGACAACGCTAAAAAGTACATTGAAGCTGGCTACCTGCGCGTGAATAAAGAGGGTGAGATGGTTGACCGTCTCGATCCTAGCGGCACTGTTCTTGGCAAGAAGAGCGAGCCGCACAAAGCTGGCGTGGTTGGCGATACCGTCGGCGATCCCTTCAAGGATACCGCTGGCCCTTCGCTGCACGTCCTGATCAAGCTGCTCAGCACCATCACGCTGGTGCTCGCTCCCCTGTACGTGTTCTTGCACCCATAACGCTCTCTGGTCACAACGCTCCAGAAAAGTTCAATCGGCTCCCAGCTAATAAGTTGGGAGCCGATTTTCTTGTGCGTGCAAACTCTCTCAAATAAGTAGAAATATTCCAAATAATCAGTATACCGATCTACTTGCTGTTCTGTTAGAATGTGTCTGGTTCTGAGTGTCTTCACCCTTGCATAGCGGATCTTGCGCGGCTTCGCCGCGCAAGGAGTTGTGGAGGGTGTGGGAAAATGCGCGACACGCATTTTCCCACACCCTCCACAACTCGACGGGCGTCTGCGACGTGAGCGTGCGCTCGTGCTGAGAATCAGACACACACTTATGCTTAACGCATCTACACATGCAAAGGAGCAAGAATTGGCAAAGAAGATGCAGTATCACCCCTCATATCAACATAAAATACGCTACAGCCCTATCACAATGATACTCTGTATTTTATTAACAGCATGTACCGCAAATATCAGCAATAATGGTCCTGGAAGCGATTCCGCACAATGCGCGAGCAATTGCACCATCGGCACGGGCGTACTGGGCGTCAAAGTCTTTGTCGAGCCGGATACCGGCGATCAATTGATTGTTAACGCCATCGCGGAGGCCCAGCAATCCGTCTGGGTCGAGATGTATCTGCTCACTGATCGCACAATTATCAATGCTCTGGAGGCTGCCGCACAGCGGGGTCTCGATGTTCGCGTGATGCTCGAAGGCCATCCCTATGGGAGTAGCGGCACTATTTCGCCAACGCAGACGCTGGACCGGCTGCGCGCTGCTGGCGTGAAAGCTCAAGAGACCAGCCCCGATTTTGCTTTGACCCATGAAAAATGCATGCTTCTCGACGGCAGTGTCGCGTATATTATGACCGCGAACTTCACACGCTCGGCCCTGGGCGGCACAAGCAGCGTGACCAATCGCGAGTACGGCGTCATCGACACAAAGCAGCAGGATATCCAGGCCATTCAGAACATTTTCAATGCCGATTGGAACCGCACAAGCGCACAATTTGACGACCCTGATCTCGTCGTCAGCCCGATCAACTCGCGCAACGACTTTACGGCGCTGATCAACAACGCGCACAACACACTGCTGATCGAAGCGGAGGAGATGCAGGATAGCAGTATTGAACAAACGCTGGTCAATGCCGCTCAACGAGGGGTCAGGGTCCAGGTGATTCTTCCCTCCCCCGGTAACTCTTCAAGTGATAGCAATAGTAGCGGGATCAGCGCCATTAAGCAGGGAGGGGTCGTGGTCAGAGAAGATGCCCGCCTCTATATGCATGCAAAGATCATCGTGGTCGATGGACATATAGCTTTTGTGGGCTCAGAAAATATTTCCACAGCATCACTCGAACGCAACCGCGAGCTGGGTATTATCGTTTCCGATCCCACCGTGCTCAATACGCTGCAACAGACGTTCCAGCAAGATTGGAACGACTCGCAGAACACGTAGAGCTTGAGCAGGGCATATCCAGGCTCAACAAGAGCATTATGATATTTACGACCTGCCAGGAAGGCCAGTATTCGAACGCTTCTTTCCAGTCTTTGCTCTTTGTTCTGGCTCATTTCACACCGCTTTCTTCAATCAACAACTGCTATCTTGAGAAGGATAAACGGCGGCGTCGCACTACATCTTCCTATTTTAAGGGATAGCGCAGGCTTGCACGTAATGATAGGATGGATGATGGACAACGATACGGACAACAAAGGTTTGGAGGCTCCTTCATGGTCACAGAAGTTGCGGTAATTACCGCTATTCCAGGCAAAGAGGACGAGCTGGGTCAGGCAATCATCCAGGGCCTGGATATTATTCGCCAGCATCCACAATGCATCTCATCCCACGCGATACGCTGCATTGAAAAGCCCGGACGCTATCTGATCACCAACATCTGGTCATCCCTTGAAGCCCATACCGTCGATTTCCGAGGGGGACCGCTTTTCCCGCAGTGGCGTAAAACCATTGCAGGGCTTTTCGAGGACCCGCCCGAAATTTTCCACTATCAACCCTTCTAAAAAGAATATGTCATTAGCAATACGTATTTGTTAGGAGTTATGCAATGCCGGAGATTCAAGACGCTCCCAACGAGAATAATCACGCCGAAAATAGCGGACAGGTGACATTAGAACAGGCAGGTAAAAGCGAAGAGGAACAACTTGCCGCTCGCGTCGCTACCCTGCGCCACCAGATTGAAGAGGCCAACTATCAATATCACACTCTAGACAATCCTACCCTGACCGACGCAGAGTATGATCAGTTAATGATCGAGCTCCAGCGAATTGAACGAGAACACCCGGAGTTGATCACGCCCGATTCGCCCACCCAGCGCGTCGGAGCTGCACCAGGCCAGGGAGCCTCACAGCACCGGCACCCGCTCCCGATGCTCAGCCTGGCTAACGCCCGCAACGAACAGGAACTCCAGGACTGGTACAGGCGCGCCCGCAATATACTGCCCGATGCTACTTTCTCCTATGTCTGTGAGCTAAAAATTGATGGGCTGGCAATGGCGCTGACGTATGAACAGGGCAAACTGATCACCGGGGCGACACGGGGCGATGGCATCATTGGCGAAGACTGGACCCCCAACGTGCGCACTATCCGCACCATTCCTCAGAGATTACGCGATGGACAGAATATTCCCCAAAAAGTCGAGGTGCGCGGCGAAATTTATATGCCCATTAAGAGTTTTGAACGCCTGAACGAAGAGATGACCGATGGTAAACTCTTCGCCAATCCGCGCAACGCCGCAGCAGGCTCGCTCCGCCAGAAAGACGCGCGTATCACGGCAACGCGCCAGCTTAACTTTTTCGGCTATCAAATCGGCTACGTTCAAGGCATGTCCATTCGCACGCATTGGGAGGCGCTGCAACTGATACGCGAGTGGGGCTTCCCCGTTAATCCGCATATCGCCCTCGCCAATTCTTTAGAAGAAGTGCTGGATTACTGCAATAAATGGGAAAAAGAGCGTTTCAATCTGCCCTACGAGATCGATGGCATTGTGATTAAGATCAACGACCTGGCGCAGCAGGAAGAGCTGGGAACGGTTTCGCGCGATCCGCGCTGGGCCATTGCCTTCAAATATCCGCCCATCCAGGTCGCAACCCAATTGCTCGATATTCGCGTCAACATCGGACGCACAGGCTCGGTCAATCCCTGGGCAATGCTCGAACCGGTCAATATTCGCGGCGTGACCGTCTCGCGGGCAGCTTTACATAACGAAGGCGATATCCAGCGCAAGGATTTACGCATCGGCGATTGGGTCGTGCTGCAACGAGCAGGCGAAGTTATTCCCCAGGTGGTCAAACCGGTCGTCGAGCGCCGCAGCGGACAGGAGCAGGTCTATCACCTGCCTGAGCGTTGCCCTCTTTGCGATACGCTGATTATTCGCATTCCTGACCAGGCGATGGCCTATTGCCCCAATACGAAATGCCCCGCGCGCAACCTTGAGGGGCTGATCCATTTTGTCTCTAAAGGGGCTATGGATATCAATACTATCGGCGAGCGCATGGTTGAACAGCTTATCAACGCTGGTTACGTCAAGAGCGTCGTGGACTTCTACCACATCTCACGCGAACAGTTCCTGCAACTGGAAGGCGTCAAAGATAAAAGCGCCGACAACATGCTGACCGCGATTGAGGCGAGCAAGCAGCAGCCTTTATCGCGCCTGCTCTTCGGCCTGAACATTCGCTACATGGGCGAGAAAACAGCCCAGCTTATCGCACAGGCATTCGGCGATGTAGATCGGCTGTTGGCAGCAAGCGAGGAGGAGATCAACGCCGTCCCCGGCATTGGCCCTAAGATAGGTCACAGCCTATATACCTGGCTGCAAGATCCCGAGAATCAGGCTCTGATCGAGCAGTTACGCCGGGCTGGCTTGAATATGAAAGAGGAGCAGCACACCATAGACGGCCCTCTAACGGGTCAAACCTTCCTGCTCACCGGACGGCTCACCACCATGACGCGCGGCGCGGCAGAAGAGGCGATCAAGCAGCTCGGCGGCTCCATCGCCAGCGGCGTTAGTAAGTCACTGAGTCACCTGATCGTCGGAGAAGATCCAGGCTCGAAGCTGGCAAAAGCGCAAAAAGCGGGCGTCCCCATCCACGACGAACAATGGTTGGTCAGTATGTTGCAGGAGCATACTGAGCACTTGACAAAGTAGTTGTGCCTAATCAAGAGATCCTCGAATGTGATGTTGCGCCGCTCACCGGAGAGGGATTGATATGAGTATGATACAGCACGTTCCACTCACACCGGACCTCTTCCCTCAAGAGATTAAAGCTTTTTTAGGGGAAGTGCATACCCTTGCCTACCCACGGCAGGGCTACACCTCTAACATTACTATTGTGGGCTGTGAACGCGGCACCTATGTCGTAAAGCACTCGCCAGGAGAACAGTTCAGCAACTGGCTGGCTCAGGAGCATCGTGTGCTTCAGGGACTCAAAAATGTTCCGCTGCCTCTCCCACAGCCCTATCACTATATGCAGCGTTACCTCTCTGGAGCGCCTGAAGCGTGGCTGGTGATGGGTTATCTACCTGGTAATTCCTTGCGAGAGATTGCAGAAGCCGAACGCGATCAAGCTGTGAAACGACAGATCCTCTACGCTGTTGGTCAGGCCCTGGCAAAACTTCATAGCCTCCCTGTTCCACCTTCATTGCTTGCTGAAAGTCAGGAACCGTGGCTGGATAGAATGCTCAAGCAGGCACAATTCAACCTCCAGCACTATGAGGTAGATGGGGATGCCCAATTGCTGCAACAACTGGAGAGGCAACGGCCATCAATGGTTCCACCAACGCTGATCCACGGGGATTTCGCGGTAGACAATGTGTTAATTGCTGATGGAAAAGTAAGTGGGATAATAGATTGGGCATGGGGAGCTGTGGGCGATCCACGCTACGATCTTACTCTGGCAATACGTCCAAAAGAAGGCATTTTTCCCGAGGATATTCAGGCTTTTCTGGACGGTTATGGCAGTGCGGGCTTGAGCGAAGATGAGTACGAGTACTTCACGAATCTCTACGAATTCTTCTGATCCGATTCACTATTCTCTGGAAAATTGCTTTGAAGGGATAACTCTATACCAAAGGTTGTCCCTTCTCCTTCCGTCGATTCTACCCAGATGCGTCCATCATGTTGTTCCACGATCTCTTTACTAATCGCAAGGCCCAACCCCCACCCTACTACCTCCGATGTTTGTGCCTCAGGTGTACGATAGAGTGGCTCAAAGATCTTTTCCTGTTGCTCTTTCGCGATCACCGCGCCATCATTGTGAACTATTACGATACAGATATCACTCCCTTGCCTTATCATCACCTTGATGATTGAATGTGTCGGCGAATATTTAATGGCATTGGTCACCAGATTGATCATGACCTGAGAAAGGCGGCCCTCATCAGCGTACACGACTATCGGCTCAACAGGCCCTATCAGGTCAATCGAACGGCCCGTGGCAGCTCGTTGGTCTTCGACTACCTCACGACAAAGCTGGCAGAGATCACATAATGTTCGGCGTAAAGGGATGTACCCTGAGCGTAAGCTACTGAAATTGAGCAAGTCACTGACCAGAGCCTCCAGGTGCTGCGTCTGTACAGTGATCTTTTCCAGATGGGAAGGAAGAAAGGTCATATCGGTGGCAAGCGGTGAGCGGCGATTGAGACGGCGTAGAGCAAGCTGTGCCTGTCCCTGAATCAAAGTGAGTGGCGCTCGTAATTCATGGGAGGTGAGAGAAAAAAAGTGCTCCTTGAATCGATTGGCCCGATCAAGCTCGGCATTGCTCTCCATGAGTCCGCGATTCCTCTCAGCTAATGCCTCTGCCTGTTGGGATGTCACTTGCTGGGCACGAATCAACTGCTGCCGATACGCTTTTTGCAGCAGAATCATCCTCAAAACGATGAGCTGAATGATGAGAAACGGCGCGAATGCGCCAATATCGGGCCAGCGAAAAAATGTAAAGTCTCCAACCGGAGGAACGAACCAATAATCGAGCGCGAATACCTCCAGGAGCAGCGCCAGGAGTGCAGGGCCGAGACCCCAGAACCAGGCAACCAGCATGACGGCAATCACAAAAGGCGGCTCGATGAAATAATCTTGGATTCCCCAGGTCCTCTCCAACCACGGGATTAGCAAGGCTCCAGCAGCAAACACTACTGCACACACATAGCCAATGAGCCAGCTATACCACCGGGCAAAAGAAAAGCCAGTTCGTCGGTTTGATGATGGGTTCTGTGTCTGCGGTGAACGCGCAAGGTGGCCCTGGCGTTCGCTATCCATGTGTAATGTCTCCTTTAATTAAAAAGACAGGCTTCTCGCCAGAACATCGCTGTTAAAAAAACAACTTAATTATATAGGCGGCTGTCAAGCTCAAGTGTTGTGGATGAATAAGATTGGGCTCTGCTGGGGATACGGTATCAGCGATCTCGCGTTAGACGGCGTTGACGGTTAATCTCATACAATAAGATAGAGGTCGCGCAGGCAACATTGAGCGAGGAGGCTGAGCCCTCAATAGGTATCTTTACAATGCGATCACATAATTCGCGATACGCTGCGCTCATTCCCCATGTCTCATTGCCAACCACCAGCAGCGTTGGCGGCGTAAAATCATGGTCGGTAAGCTCGCAATCGCCTTCTTCATCGCTGCCGACAACGCTGACGCTCCCTAACTGCTGGCGTACTGTTTCAATCCACGGCAACAGCTCTTTCTGTGAAGGGAGTCGGACCAGCGGGACCGCGAAAAAGGAGCCGGTAGTGGCGCTAATCGTCTCTGGATCGTAGAGATCGACGCTATGACCTGTGATTACCACGCCATCAACGCGTAAAGCATCGCACGAACGAATGATGGTCCCCAGATTGCCCGGACTGGCAGGACGATCAACCACAACCACCAGCAGATTTTCTTTCAGGGGGATACGGCGCAGATCATCGGCGGGCATCGTCACCAGCGCAATCAATTCTGATGGTTCGCTCTTATTGCTGAGTTTTGCTTGCAGCTCCCACGGCAGCTCGTAGTGAACATCGGCGCTCGATGTACGCAAAATATCGCTGGCCCAATCCGAGAGGGGCCTGTCACGCGAATACAGGAACGCTCGAATATGCCAGTGATAGCGCAGCGCCTGATTAATGGGGCGTACGCCTTCCACGAAAAATTCGCGGTGCCGCAGCCGCTTCTCGCGCTTCCGCCGCAACGTTTCAGCATATTGAAAATCGTTATTTTCCGAGTATATTCTGACAATACGCGGCGCTACCGTTTTTTTCATCATCCTACATCTTACTCTGAACAAAGAGAGGGACCGGACTAACATTGGTATTATAGCGTATACCTGGCCTGGATAGGAGGTATGCTGATAGTGGCTTGTTCTGAAAAGTTAAGCCCGATAAGAACTTTATTTTAATGACAAACGAACAGAAGGAGTTTATGCGTGTTTAATGTCTGTCCTCAATGTGGTGAATATTCCGTTGAGAAAACGATTGATCCTGCCGGACCTTTCGCCATCTGCCCATTCTGCCAGTACGCTCATCCATTTCTGCAACAGCCCTTGTTCATCATTACAGGTCCCAGCGGCATAGGCAAAACGAGCGTTTGTTTAGCATTAACTGCGCTTATGAAAGAGTGCGTCGTTATGGAGTCGGATATTCTCTGGGATGCATTGCCAGCCACAGCAGAGAACAACTACAACGATTATCGCAATGTTTGGCTGCGGATCGCCAAAAATATTGGTCAGGCGGGCCGCCCGGTGGTACTCTGTGGCACAGCCATTCCTGAGCAGTTTGAGACATGCCCTGAACGTCGATACTTCTCGACGCTGCATTACCTCGCGATAGTCTGTGATGATGTATTACTAGAGGAGCGCCTGAAGCTCCGCCCTCAGTGGCGTCAATCCAGTTCAAATGAATTTGTTGAGCGGATGCTTCAATTTAATCGCTGGCTCAAAGAACATGCGGCTATCACCAATCCAGCAATGACGCTTCATGATAACAGTCATCAATCAATTCAGGAGACAACTAGAGATATCACTCAGTGGATACGTGAGCGGCTTTAGAGTTGGCCCTATTCGTTTTAGGACATAACTGGACCTTGTAATATTGCTTCTCACCAGTTATACTAAACCCTGGCATAGATTTTCAGATAAGGGAAGCTAATGACATCTTACGTGAGGCTGCGCAACCTGTTCTGGCGCTTTAGCGGGCGACATAGCCATTTTTCTCGTCGCCCAGAGCCTCGTTATGCCCTTTTTCAGGTAACGTGACCGGATAGAGAAGCCCTTAACGGGCATCGGTCAAACGATCAAAGGCCGTGAGCGACGAATTTTTCTGCTCACGGCCTTTTCTTTTGTTTTGGAGGCTGTGGCGCGCATCAGTTCCACTGACAGCTCCTTGTTTCCCCTCTGCAACGGCTTTGATGTTGGAACCTGCCGCCTGCCGATAGAGCTCCTGGCATTTTTCCATATGGGAGCCTTTACCATCGTCCAGATAGTATGAGAGAAAGCAGGAAAGTTTTATGAACACTATTACCATTCCATCAGACATCGTTATGCGTCCAGCCAGAGATGGCGAGCAGCAGGCTATCGCTGCAATGCTGCACGCCTGCGAGCGAGCGTATTTAGGCACAGAGCAGACGCCTTTCTCTGCAACATTGGAATGGATACACACCACATGGACCACCGGCGGATTTGATCTAGAGGCAGACTCGCTGGTGGCGGTTACTGCTGATGAGCAGATCGTTGGGTATGTGACCACCTGGCGGTCAGAAGACGAACCGCACAGGATGGTTGCCTGGCCGCGTATTCATCCCGACCATCGTGGTAAGGGCCTGAGTACATGGATGCTCCGCTGGGCTGAGCGGCGCGCCCGACAAATCGCAGCGACGCTACCAGAAGATCAGGAGATTCTGCTCTTCTCCTGGGTCGAAAACGTTGATGGGGCAGCAAAAGAAATACTCGCTCGCGAACAATTTCTACCAGAACGCTACTGGTGGCAGATGGAGATTCAGATGGAGGCTGCTCCACCTGCGCCCACCTGGCCCGATGGAATGCGTGTCCGCACATTTATGCCCGGACAGGACGAACAAACAGTCCACCAGGCTCTCGCTGAAGCCTTTTCAACGAACGGAGATGAACCATATAGCAGCTTTGAGGAGTGGCTGCGTTATGGCGTCGAGAGTGAGAGCTTTGACCCTGCGCTCTGGTTCCTTGCTGTGGAGGGCAACGATGAGATTGCAGGCGTGATATTGTGTGAGCTGCGGACAGATAGCAACAGAGGCTGGATCAGCGAGGCCGCCGTACGACCCAGGTGGCGTAAACGCGGACTGGGTCAGGCGTTGCTCTATCATGCCTTCGGCGAATTCTATCAGCGCAACACCCACAAATGCGCCCTTGCCGTTGACTCGGCAAATCCCAGCGGCGCTACCCGGCTCTACGAGCGCGTAGGCATGCATGCCAATAATCACGTCGAGATCCAATATAAGAAAGTGCTACGCGCAGCACGCAAGCAGCACGCGTGAACAACATTATAGCTGTCAGAGTTCAAAGCGACATCAAGCGTGCTGCTTGAAAGTGTAAAACCTTGACAAAACGGCCCTGATAGTAATTGAGGCAATTACCATCAGGGCCGGAGGTAACGCACCAGAGCTTAAACGTATTGCATCTCCTGGTAGCGCGCACGCAGGGCATTGACCGGCGCTTTGACATTCTTGCCACGAATGCCGTCGTGCATCAACTGGGCCAGTTCGCCCATCGCCTGCTCTTTCATGCCGAAGCGGGTCATCTCAGGAACGCCGATGCGCAGACCGGAGGGGTTGCGCGGATCGCTATCGCCTGGCAGCATGTTGTAGTTGAGGATAATATCGTTGGCTTCGAGCCGTTTCGCGACCTCAACGCCGCCCCCCCACTGCGCCACGTTGACCGCGATCATATGGCTGCGGGTATAACCAAAGTCACGAGCTTCGACCGGCGTTCCCAGTTCGTCGAGGTTCTGACCGAGCGCCTGGGCATTGCGCACAATCTGCTCCGCATACTCGCGCCCGTATGCCTTCATTTCGCGCGTCGCAACAATGAGAGCTGGCAGCGTGTTCAGGTGATGATTACTGGACGAGCCAGGGAAAACGCCCCGGTCCGCCGCCTGCCAGTACTTCTTCTCCGCCTCTGGATCTTCAATATTGCCCAGAATGATGCCACGCTGCGGACCGGGGAAGGTCTTATGCGTGCTGCCGGTCATCCAGGTTGCGCCTTCGTGCAGAGGGTCCTGGAATTGTCCGCCCGCGATCAGGCCGAGGACGTGCGCGCCGTCGTAGAGCAGGGGGATATCTTTCGTTTTACAGAAGGCGGCAACCTCCGCAACCGGCTCGGGGAAGAGGAAAAGGCTCTTGCCCATGATGACGAGCTGCGGAGAAACCTGCTCGATCAGTTCGATGGTTTTCTGAGCGTCAACATGATAATGATCTTCGGTCAGTGGAAGATGGTGGAGATTGATCGAGTTTTGCGCGCCCAGCCGCAGTACCTGGCCCCGATTTTGAATGCGACGACCAAAAACGCCGACGGTGCCATGACTGATATGGCCGCCCGCGTCGGTCGAGTTCGCGATCACGGTATCGCCGCCGCGCAATACACTCAAAGCCAGCGCAGTATTGGCTGCGTTGCCACTGATGGGACGCACATCGGCCTGCTTTACTCTAAATAGCTCGATAATCTCAGTGCGCGCCATACGCTCGATCTCGTCAATATAACGCGTTCCCTGGTAGTAGCGATTAACTTTGTTGCCTTCGTTAGGATGTCCTTCGGCGTAGCGCCCCATAAAATCCGATACCTGAACCCGGCGCACCGCTTCGCTCGGCGTATTCTCGCTCGCGATCAGGTTGATCGTCTGCGCCTGCCGCCATGTATTCTGCTGTGCAATGATATTTTCAATGTCGCTTATATCCACGGTCATAGATAATGCTCTCCCTATATTCTTGCCAGAACTGGCACTTGTGCTGTCCGCATCCGCTTGCAGAGGTCTGATAAATATGCCCTTAGTGCATTCCCACTTGACATCTCCGGGAATGATACGTATAGTATCCCTCAATGGCGGCGGCGAGAGAACGTGGTTATTTCGATCCGCTTGAGGATACTGAAATCAGTATAGCAGCAGAAGAAGGTAAGAACAATAGACCTCTCGCCCCGACAGAAAAGATATTTGGAAAAAAGGAAAATATCCCATCGTCGCAGTCACTTCTTCGTTTAATTTCATTTCCGATTTTGGTCGTTAAAATTCATTAGCGCATTACCCTCCATGCGCTGCTCCACATCATTCTCACAACGAAATTGTAGAATAAAGTGTTGTTTTGCTGAAGAATTGATATTTTAAGAACAGAAAGAGGTATCTATGGATAACCCCGATATCACATCTGTCCCTTCCATTTACGATGCGATAGCCAGCGAATTCGAGCGTCACGCCGCTAAGAGCATATATAACGCCTACTATGACCGACCAGCCGTGCTCAGCCTGCTGCCACCTGTACAGGGCCAGCGCGTCCTGGATATTGGCTGTGGGCCGGGGTTGTACGCTGCCTGGTTGATTGAGCATGGGGCGCAGGTTACCGGCTTCGACGTCAGCGGCGAAATGGTGGAACTGGCGCGGCAGCGTCTTGGCGACCGGGGAACGTTCTACCAGCACGATCTTTCTCAGCCGCTGACCTTCGCCGCCGATGCATCCTTCGATATCGCCATAGCGCCCTTGATAATCCACTATATAACCGAACGAGTAGCCGCGTTACGAGAAGTAGCGCGCGTCTTAACGGCTGACGGCTGCCTGATTGTATCCACGCAACATCCCTTTGCTGACTGGAAACAGTTCGGCGGCTCGTACTTCGCGACCGAACTCGTTCAGTACAAGTACAAGTGGCGCGGGGCATCTGGAGCCTTCCAGATGCCCTTCTGGCGCGTCTCTCTGACCACGCTTTGCGCTGAGTTTTGCCAGGCAGGCTTCTTTATCGACCGATTGTTTGAGCCGCAACCGGTACCTGAAGCAGCAGAGATCGATCCCAGGACGTATCACGAGCTGATGGAGGAGCCGGGATTTATCGTTTTCCGCTTACGCAAACGATGATCTTGCTACTCCGCTTCCGGGCTCTCTGCATCGATGAGCCAGTACTGCGAACCGTCACGCGTCCTGCTCATAAAGCGGTATTCGTGTAGGGCTCGCCGCAGGGCCGCGCTATCCTTGAAGGTGCTGTGCTGGAGCAGCAGTTCGTTGACCTCCTTTTCGTGATACACGCGTCCCTTTTCAAAGAAGCTTGCCAGGTACTCCAGGATGATCAGCTTATCGCGCTGCTTAGCCGGAGGCCAGAGCGTTAATTTACCACTCCTATCCAGGAAGCGTCTCAGCTCTCGCGACTCCGTTTCCTCCGCCGGCTTTGTCTGCGCGTCCTCGCCAGAGATGAGCCGTTCAACAGCACGAGCGGCGCGCGCAAAGTAGAAGGAGCTGAGGCGATAGGTTTTATTCGCGCCCTCTCCTCTGCGCTCATAGAGATAGCCCATAGAGACAAGCTGCTTTAAGTGGCGCGAGACGCTCGACTGGCTCAGATCAAGCGCGGCAATAATGTCCTGCGCATGCATCTCGCTTTGCCGCGTAAGCAGTTCGATAATACGCAGGCGCGTCTCGTCTGCCAGCGCATCCAGTCGCGCTCGTAACTCACCACGCCCTACTGGAGTAGCATTGAGTAACGCCACATCATAATTGGGTGGCTCGCTGAAGAATACACGCGCGATTTCTTTGCCGCCCCAATCGTCGCCATCCCAGGCAGCGCCATTCCAGATGGTAACACGGCGTCCGGTATGCCACGAGGGCACAAGCACAATTTCTTCGACGCCGGTTAGTTGCTCAGCAAGCTCGGAAGGAAAAGCGCGTCCCGTAAAAGTTCGAAAGGTCTCTTCGATGCTCGCTTCCTCTTCAAGGCTATGGCTAAACATCTCGGTCTGCCAGTGTAGGGAAGATTGCACCCGTTTCCATTCAGCAGCGATGGTCGTTGTTTTCCATAACAATTCGAGGTGCGAGAGGATCAGACGCTGCATCTCAGGTGGGTCCTGGAACAGGGCGTGAACCTTCGTCTGGAGTTCCGGGTCAAAAAGATCCTCTCCCTGGACGCGTTCCACACAATAGAGGTAGCTTGAGAGATCATCTAATAAGCGATTCGTGCTCGGCGTCGCGTAGGAGACGAGCCGGGAGAAACGACGGCGCAGGGGCTCAAGCACCATTTTGCGCGTGAGGTAAGGATTGACCTCGGCCAGGTTATGCAGGTAAGACGGAAAGTTGGGTTCGTCCTGCAACGGCGTCAACGCATCACGCAATCCTCTGAACACTAATAGATTCGTCTGGCGCTGCTCAGGAGTAAGCGCGGCAGCAGTCTGCACAACCCAGGGACTGAGACCCGAATAACGCTCAACCTCAGTCAGCAGAGAAAAGCTATTAAGAATATTGCATACCGGTTCAAGAGCAACGCGAATAGGCATAGCCCGATAGGCTGGTTCTGGCAGAGTCATTGATTACCCCCCTTTAACTGATTATGCGTTTATTTGCATAAGTGACTAATAGGAATATAACATGGAAATGGGAGGATGTCAAGGCAATTACATAACTTGATTGCGCCCTTTGGATCTGCTACAATGCGTTTCCCTGTGTGGTTTTTTCACGAGAAGGAGCATACATTATGAAATGCCTGCTGTTGATGCCGCAAGCTGAACCTGCGGCATCAGTCGGATTACTTAGTTGGTAGCATGAACCTCTTCGCGGCTCGCCTGTGCGTTTGCAGCAGATACAACCGCTTCCACCTTCTCATCCCAATCAACCTGGTAGGAGTAGAGCCACCTGGACGCTTTCTCATTAGCAAACAGTTTGAGCATAAGCAGACCTTTCCGCAAAGACCGCCTGATCGAGCCCAAGCTCGTGCAGCACCTGCATACCGTTGCTCGCCATGATCAGCGAGTAGCCTTCGGGTTTCGCTCTGGCTTCATAGATTTCTGCTTCAATACCAGCGCGTTTGAGAAACAGCGCCAGAGCGGGGCCACCGATTCCGCCCCCAATAATCAAAGCTTTTTCGTGTGTTTCTGCATCATGCATTCCTTTTCTAGCTTACTTCATTTTTATTACAATACTTTTGCTTTATTCACCGCCTACCTGCTCATTCCCTTCTTCCGGCTCACTGCCCAGCAGAGCCAGTTCGGGACGAGTCACCTTCCAGACCAGCTCTTCGCCTCTCATCTCGGTCAGCGTTCCATCATGGATCTCCTGAATGAGCTGCTGTATAAAAGCGAGTCTGGCCTCAAGCAGGGTGAGGGTATAGGTATCCTCAATGGTGAAAAGGCGGTCCACCCCAAGTTGTCGCGCCCGCTCGATAGTGGCGTGCGTGCCCTTCACCTGCTCCTGAAGATGCTGCACATGCGCATTCAGCAGCAGCGCGACCTCAGACGGAGGAAGATGACCTATGAAGGCCAGAGCAGCCGCAAACTGGGTGTATTCGACGGCAGGCTGACCGATCAGCGAGCGGAGCCAGTCGCCCATCTCAGCCCGCCCGGCGCCAGTTGTTGCGTAGACAGTGCGCTCAGGATAGCGCCCCTCCCGCTGCGTTTCCACAGGCACAATCAATTCCTCACGTTGCAATGCTTCAATGGTTGAATAGAGTGAACTCTGGTTCAACTTGATGACGCTGGAAAGATCCCGATGGCGCATCACCGCCGCTATCTCGTAAGGATGCATCGGACGCTCCGTCAGCAGCGACAGAACGGCCAATGCCAGCAAATTAGAAACTTTACGTTTTGCCATATCACTATTCCACAGTCTACTATTCTTACTTCGACTAGATGACATGAGAATAGTAGCATCATAACTACTTATTGTCAAGTGGTTAGGTAAAAGTTAGCCTTGTTTCTCTGCGTATGCTGGTTGAACAAATTGTCTGATGCTGTTATACTACACCTACCGAATCGGAGGAGCATATTGCACAGTTTTTCTCTATACTAACAAGCTCTTTATTGCAGATCGCCTGAACTTCGTCGGGACCTCCCACGATCAATCGGGAGCTACATAGCGTCCAGGAGCATTGGCGATCTACATAGCAAGCCACTCGTGTGGTTGCGTCGCATAAGGCGGTCTATAGCAGACCTCCAGACAGTCTGAACGGACCACCTCTTGCATAGAAATTCAGGAGGACATGGGTTTTATGAAGGTCTATAGGGCGGAACAGATTCGCAACGTGGTATTGATATCTCACGTAGGAGCAGGCAAAACCTCGCTGGTAGACGCAGCGTTATTTGACAGTGGAGCCGTGACCCGCCAGGGCAAAGTGGATGATAGCACCTCGGTCTCCGACTACGATCCTGATGAACTCAAGCGCAAGATGACACTCAATGTAAAAGTGCTGCCGGTCGAGTGGAAAAATACGAAAATCAATTTCATCGACACTCCTGGTTACGCGGACTTCGTGGGTGAAGTGAAAGCAGGCATTCGCGTGGCTGACGCGGCCCTTATGGTTGTGACCGCGGAAAAAGGGGTGGAGGTCGGAACAGAACTGACCTGGAAATATGCCGATGAGCGCCATCTTCCCCGCATGGTGCTGGTCAACAAGCTTGATCGTGAAAACACTTCCTTTGATCAGGCGCTGGAGTCGTTGCGCGGGCAGTTTGGCGTGAAGGTAGTGCCGCTGCAAATCCCCATCGGCGAACAGAGCGGCTTTAGAGGCGTCGTAGATCTTGTTTCGCAAAAAGCCTTCACCTTTGAAGGCGGCAACAAAGTACAGGAAATCCCCGTTCCGGCTGATCTCAAGGATAACATCGGCACCTATCGCGAGCAATTGATCGAATCGGCGGTGGAGAGCGACGACGCGATGATGGAGAAGTTCCTCGAAGGGGAAGAGCTCAGCGACGAAGAGATCCTGACGGTAGTGAAAAAAGGCACCAGCACGGGCCAGTTAATACCGGTGCTCTGCGGCGCGGGCAGCAAAAACATTGGCGTGCAGACCCTGCTGGATGCGGTTGTAGACTACCTGCCAAGCGCGGCTGACGCGCAGCCGGAAGATGCGAAAGCGTTTGGCGATAATACCTCCGTTTTCGTCTTCAAGACAGCGGCGGCCCAGGTCGGCACGATCTCTTCCTTCCGCGTCTATAGTGGCACGCTCAAATCGGATAGCCATCTCTATAATATCCAGACCAAAGCTGATGAGCGTTTTGGGCAATTGATCATCCAGCGCGGGAAAACTCAGGAGAACGCCTCGGAAATTGCAGCCGGAGATTTCGGCGCGGTCGCGAAGCTTTCCAATACGCATACCGGCGATACCCTCACCAGCAATAAAGATATTACGACCCCGCTCGCACCAATCAATTTCCCGCCCACCTGCTTCTCGGTGGCAATCGTGCCTAAGACCCAGGCCGACCTGGATAAGATGAGTAACGCCCTGACACGCATCGTAGAAGAAGATCGCACATTGCGCGTGACTCGCGATCCCGAGACCGCCGAAGTAATTTTATCCGGCATGGGCGAGTCGCACCTTCAGATCATCGTCGAGGGCATCAAGCGCAAATATGCCGTCGATCTTGATACGCGCGACCCTCGCGTGTCTTATCGCGAGACCATTCGCAAGAAGGCCCGCGCCAACGGTCGCCACAAGCGCCAGAGCGGCGGCCACGGACAGTTTGGCGATGTCTGGCTGGAGATCGAGCCGCTGCCACGCGACGGCGAAGAGACCTTTGTCTTTGAAGATAAGATCGTCGGCGGCGTTGTCCCTGGTCAGTATATCCCCGGCGTCGAAAAGGGCGTGCGCGAATCGCTCAAGCGCGGCTTCATCTCCGGCAACCCGATGGTCTACGTAAAGGTGGCCCTGGTAGACGGCAAATACCACCCGGTGGACTCGTCGGCACAATCGTTTGAAATCGCGGCTTCGCTTGGCATGCAGGAAGCAGTCCCGCAGGCCGGTCCGGTATTGATGGAGCCGATCATGAACGTGACCATCCTGGTGCCGGATAGCAATATGGGCGACGTGATGAGCGATATCAATACCAAACGCGGACGCGTGCTTGGGATGGAGCCGCAAGAGGGCGGCTTGCAGAAGATCACGGCGCTGGTGCCGCAGGCGGAGATGCTGCACTATGCGACGGATCTGCGCTCCATCACTCAGGGCCGTGGTTCCTTCTCAATGGAATTCAGCCAGTACGAGGAGGTACCCGCCAATATCCAGCAAGAGCTGGTAGCTCAGTACAAGAAGGAAAAAGGCGAATAGCCAGCAGGGCACCCAGATGGGTGCCCTTACTTTTTCTCCAGCTCGGCATCGTACACCATACCCACAGCCGCGCGCCATTGATCCAGCGTTTTCATATTGCCAAGCGAGTCATCCCAGCTCATCATGGGAGCCTGACGGGCTTCAAGGTAGCACGCCACAGTGTCCGCCTCGATAGCGTATAAATCCTCGTTGCCCATGACAACTATCTCTTGCGCCTTCTCCTCATCGTGGCGTTGCAGCAAGATGACGCACGCTCCATCCTGCGAACGCGGCGCCCAGGGAACCGGCACCTGGATGGAGCCCTCAGAGCCAAAGATATGAACGGTATTATTGCCCATCGCCTGCACGCCGGTGAAAAGCTGCGCGATGATATCGCCGGGGAAGGTGAGCGAGGCGACGGCGTATTCATCTACGCGCGTCATCACGCCAACATGCGCCGCGCCGGTGACACTTGTTGGCTCCGCGAAGTCGATGCCGGTCGCAACTCCGGCAATCAGTCGGGCCATTGAAGTGCAATAGCAACCGACATCGAGAATGGCCCCGCCGCCCAGCGCATTGCTCCAGAGACGACCCTCCGGCTGAAAAGGGGCATGAAAGCTAAAGGACGCCTGGATGACTTGAACCTCGCCAATCGCGCCCGCCTGCACCAGCTCGACCAGTTTCGCCGTCTGCGGAATACAGCGATACATGAACGCTTCCATTAAGAAAACATCGTGACGCCGCGCCGCTTCTACTATTGAGAGAGCCTCGCGATAGTTGAGCGCCAGCGGCTTCTCGCACAAAATATGCTTGCCCGCTTCAGCCGCTCTAATAGCCCACTCCGCATGCATGGGATGGGGCGTTGCAATATAGACCGCCTGGACATCTTGATCGTCAAGCAGCGCCTGATAGCTGCCATAACGGCGTGGCACATGCTGTTCCTCGCCAAAAAGATCAGCCGTCTCCTGCGCGCGACTGCCAATCGCCAGCAGCGTGCCGGTCTGCGACTGCGCCAGGCCGCGAGCGAAGATACGGGCAATGCCACCAGCGCCAATAATGCCCCAGTTTAAGCTATCTACCATAGATCTACCATTGCTTTCACTCCATCGATACTACTATTTTCCTTTAAAAGGGCGTCGATCCTTCTTAGGTCCGCTAAAAGGCGGCAATTCGTTACCGCGTTTCTGCCCCTTAGCTGCTGGTCGTGGCCCCTGCTTCCCCGTTTTAGGCTGCTGTTTGCCTCGTCCTAACACAGCGCTCGCCTCCGCTTCATGTCCGTGGCTGACCAGCCATTGACGCGCACGCTCATGCAGATCGCTCAGCGTCGGAGCGCCCGCGATCATCATCCACATGGCATACTCGGGATCGGCAGGCGTCCCCTCGCTCCATTGTCTTTCGGCTATAAGAAAATCGCTGACCTGCTTTACGTCTAATGTGCGTAAGACCGCGTCGAGCCGTTGTCGAAAGCTGCTGTAATCTGCCATCTCTATCCCACTATTATCCCTTCTTTCGCGTAAAGGGTTGTTACTTGCTTAATAAAGAACTCGCTGCAACATATTTTGCATATTCCGTCGGCGTTCTCCCGACGATGGTTTTGAAGTCTTTGATGTCACCCATGCCCTATTTTATAGCACAAATTTTCTTATGTGTCGCGTTTTTACAATAATTTTCGCGCATGACGTGCTAGTACTTATCTCGTATCATCCTTTAGCCTGATCTTCTCTTTACGCACGATCCCAGTAGGGATAGCATAATCCTGAAACTGCTATCCCTCATTTTTCGTCAAAGACTGGTAGAGTCCGTCGCCGCACCATAGCGCCTGAGCAATACTTCTCGTGACATCCAGACCTCCTGAGGATAGGTACCGTACGTTGTTCCCTGCATAAGCCGCTCCAGCCCTTGCTGGTTGTACAACACGAGCAAGCCGGTCATAAAAAAGCGTTCCAGCCATGTATGCAAGTTTCTCCGGCGGTCGCGCACAGTAAAGCCAAGACGGCGCGCGCCCCGGCTTAACAATGTCACGCCGTGCAGGGCTACCACCTCTGAAGGAAATTCAGGCGTTTGCGCCCAGCGCCCCATTGCCTGCATATCCTGCATGATCATACGCACCAATCCCCATGTTCCCGTATGCATAGCTGCCTGCAAAAGCACGCGGTTATGGAAGTGCAACTCGCCAATCAGATCGCCCTTGCGAATACAGATACCATCGGGGAGTTCAACGACGCTGCCATGATAACGCGTAAAACGTACCCCGAGCAGATCATGGGGAGCGTGGGGAATCGACTGGATCGACCAGAAGGAGAGCTTGAAACGCTCCCAGAGCGGCCAGAAGCGCAGGAAGCCGCGCGCATGTCCCGAGCGGGATTGCAGTGCCAGCCGCCATCCAAGGCCCAGAGTGCGCTGACCGGTGGGCTTAGCCAGTTCATGGCCTTGCTCAACCGTAACCTTAGGACGCTCGCGCACACGCAAAACCAGCAAAGCGCCCGCTAGCAGGAAGATTACCGCCAGCGCAAAGACGAGCCGATAGCCCAGGGCTGTCTGCTGATAAGCGCCCGCCAGCGCAATTACCATGCTTCCAAGCAGAGGAGCAATAATGGCAGGCAACGTTGAGGCAATCGTCCACAGGCCCAGATCTTTGCCCACGGTGTTCAGCGAGGGCAGGGCATCAACCGCCAGCGCCCAGTCCACACTCGTATAAGCTCCATACCCTACGCCAAAAAGAATACCCAGCGGCCAGAGTGGAGTATTGCCCGGGAAAATGACGAATGCGAGCGCCGCCAGCGCCATGCAGCCGGTCGCCAGACAGACAATCAGGATACGCCCGATGCGGTCGGAGAGCAGACCCAGCAGCAACGCGCTAAACACCGCTCCAAAGAGCGCCAGCACCGCGACAACCGCCGTCGCCTGGATGAAATTCGGAGCCTGGACGACGTTGGCGAAGTAGTATTCGATAAAGGTCATAAAGAGCGTTAATCCCAGCATCACACAGCAGCGCGTGAGAAAGACCCAGGTGAAGTTATGATCGCGCCAGGGACTGAGCCAGTTATGCTCTATCCAGCGGCGCAAACGCGACAGAGAACTTTTTTCTGCCATTGCGGCTTCAGGAGCATCGGCAACAAGAGTAAGCGGAGCATCGTGTACGCCGAGAATTGTTATCAGGGCAATAATGCCTAAAGCAACGCCGGTAATCGTATAGTAAAAGGCAGCTCCAGACCTGATAGCGCCGGCTGCCGCAGCTCCCTGGCCCACCTGGCTTAACAACCATGCCGCAAGCGCGAGACTGCCAATATTGCCAAGAATAGTCATCAAGCCCATGTATCCCGAAGCTTCCCCACGCTGCTCTTGCGGCACCATATCCGGTAGAAGACTCTGATAGGCCGCCGTTCCACCGCTATTTGCCACCTGGAAAAGGAGAAAGCCCACGACGAAGAATGGAGCGTCATGAGTAGTTGCGAGCAGAAAGACACTCAATAGCATCAAAAGGGTGCCAAGCATAATATACGGCCTACGCCTGCCCCACGCGCCGGTAGTGTGATCGGAGAGCATGCCAACGACAGGGGGAACCAGCAACGCTACCACAGAACCTGCCGCCGAGAGCCAGCCTAGAAAGGTCGCCTGTTGCGCATTCCCCACCTCGCCTGGGGTCACAAAAAGGAGGATCTGAGTCGGAATAACAATAGCAAAAATGGCCGCTGATTGAAAATTGAGTGCAAACCAGAAAATGCTCAGCACAAGATGTTCGCTTATTTTGAGTCGATGAGAAGGATTGTGCATTTCCATAGCTTTTCCTACTTCGATTCAGCATTCCGTAGGGCAGGGGCCAGCCCTGCCCTACGGAAAAAGGAGATGCTTCTTGCGAGAGGCATCTCCTTTTTCGTCCGTGTTAGATTGTCTACCTACCCTCAATCCCCAGCCGCCGCGTAGACGTCGTCCGTCGAGATATCTTCGTTTGAAAATTCCTTAAGGAAAACCACAGCGATGAACGAGATGGCAGCCGTGACAATAAGGTAGACAGCGATACCAACGTACGAGCTAAACACGCCGAGCAGGTACGCGGCAATGATGGGAGAAGCTCCGCCCGCGATGGATGCAAGCTGGTAGCCCAGCGAAGCACCACTATAGCGCACTTTGGTGCGGAAGCGTTCGGAGATCAGCGCGGCTTGTGGCCCATAGAGCCAGGCATGCGCGAAGCTTACCGCGATCAAAGTTGCCAGCACGATGAGCACGGAATTTTTCGTGTTCAGCAGCCAGAAGTAGGGGAAAGCGACGATTGCCATAATGACAGCACCGATCAGATACCATGTACGACGCCCCACCCTGTCCGAGTAGTAGCCAAACGTCGGAATGGTCACAAGTTCGAGGATGCCAGCGATGGCAATACCTAGCAGAACGACCGAACTGCTCACATTGAGCGTTTTTGTGACGTAAGCAATCACAAAGACCGTAAAGACGTAGAACGGTCCCTGCTCACCGAAGCGGGCAAAGGCAGTCAGGAAGATCTCTTTCCAGTGGAACTTGAAAGCATCGACTACTGGCGCTTTGGCTTCCTTCTTCTCCTCCAGCACTTTCGAGAAGAGCGGCGTCTCCAGGATGCGCAGGCGGATATAGAGGCCAACGGCGATCAGCAACACGCTCAGCAGGAAGGGGATACGCCAGCCAAAATCGGTAAATGCCTTACCGGGGAAGATGATTTCAAACAGGGCTACCGCACCAGTGGAGAGCACCAGACCTATCGGCACACCGGCTTGCGGCCAGCCCGCCCAGAAGCCGCGATTGCGCTTATGACCATGCTCCAGCGACAACAAGACCGAGCCGCCCCACTCGCCTCCGACTCCGAAGCCCTGGCAGAAGCGCAGAACGGTGACTATAATAGGGGCAAATACACCAATGGTTGCATAACCGGGCATCAGGCCGACCAGCGCCGTGGCAATACCCATGAACAGCAGCGTGATCACCAGCGTGGCTTTGCGCCCAATGCGGTCGCCAAGATGACCAAAGAATGCGCCGCCAATCGGACGAGCGATAAAGCCGAAGTAGTTTGTAGTAAATGAAAGCAGAAGGCCCGCCAGATAATCGGATTTCGGGAAGAAGAGCGCGGGGAAAACCAGCGCCGAAATGGTGCCATAAAGGAAAAAATCATACCACTCGATGGCAGTACCAATCGTACTGGCGCTGATGATGGGGAGCATCTGTCGCATGGTTGGGACATCATGTTCAGATGCAGATGAAAGGGTTGCCATAAATCCTCCTAAGTAAAACGAATGATGAAGGATGGCTGATGTGACGCATTACAAAAGCTGTACTACGAACACGCTTGGCAAGCGGGTTGAGATGCCCGCAGACACACCAAATAATTTGCTACGGTCTTGTTTTACCTCCTCTCATCGCAAGAGGGTTGTGGAAATAGTGAGCAGGCAGCACAGGTAGTACCTTGCAAGTTTCCGCGTTCCAACGCTCCCACGATCAATCGGGGAGCTACAGCAGCTAGCTTCGCTCAGGAACGCGGAGTCGAAGTAAATCCATTCGCTACCTGGACAATTCCTTGCGAGGTAATATATTAACTATCCCTATAAGGACAGTATGCGTTAAAACTCGCTGTTTTTCAAGCCCTCTCGATTGCTTCTCCTGGGCTTTCCAGTTTTTCTCCGCCTTCGACTGAGGAGGGCCATGAACGGGCGCTCAAGCGGACGCGGTGAACCGGGTCCCTACGAAGGGTGAGCCCTCTCGATTGCTTCGCCAGGTTAGCAATCGAGCCTGATTATTTCGCCGCCGCGCCCGGCTGATTGTTTGGCCGCTTCCATGACGGCGATGTTGCGCCGCGACTCCTCAGGGGGAACGGCAAGAGCTTCGCCGCTGTGCAGGTGATTGGCGAGGTTACGATGGAAAGCATAGGGTGGGGAAGGAGGCAATGTGAGCAGTTGTTCATGGATAATGTCTCCGGCCTCGCGGCTGAATAGGTGCAGATTGGGCAAGGCTTCGGATGGGGCCAGGCGCTCCTCGATCAGATCACCGGACCAGCGCCGCATCTTCACAGTTTCGCGTCGCCAGTGCCCGACGATAGCGCCGCGCTCGCCCAGGATATACCACTTCGGCTTCATAGCCGCCGCGATATCCGAATGCATAAACTCGGCCTCCTGCCCGCCGGCGAAGCGCAGATAGACGGTTGACTGGTCGGCGTTGGTGACATCATGCCAGACGCGTTTATGCTCAACGCCGCGCACGCTCCGCACCGGATAGGGAATCAGGTTGAGTATCCAGTCCAGGTAGTGCGACCCCCAGTCATAGAAGACGCCGCCCGAAACCGGCTCGTGGGAATGCCAGAAATCGCAGGGGTGTCCATAGCCACCGACGAATGTTTCGATATGGAAAACATTGCCAATAGTATTACGCTGTAATACCTGCTGAATGGCGAGATAATCGGGGTCCCAGCGCCGGCACTGGTAGACGGTGAGCGCAAGCCGCTGCTCCTGCGCAAGCTGGATCATAGCATCGGCCTCGGCAGTTGTTAAACAGAAGGGCTTTTCAGAGACCACATGCTTGCCAGCCTGCAACATCTGCATGGAAATGGCGGCGTGGGTGTTGGGAGGAGTTGAAACGATCACGACGTCGATGCCGGGATCTTCAGCCACCTGATTTAGATCGGTACAGGTACGCACGTCGGGAAACGCTTGCTTCGCCAGTCTCAAACGCTCTTCGTTGCGATCACACACCAGGCTATAGTTCAACCCTGGCACATGGTTGATGGCGGTCCCGTGCTCGAAGCCAATCGCGCCATAGCCGATCATCGCGACATTAGCTGCGCGCTCTTCCTCCTGAACCCCCGCAACATAGCGAATGGCACGCTCGACCATTTGCTTAAACACCGGATGATTCTGCGTTTCCACGGCGGAGCCAAGCGTGGTGCAAAAGACTCGACCCCGTCCATAACGGCGAATATAAGCCAGGGTATGGGCGGCGTAATGCCAGGAGGTACGCCATATCACCTCTGCATCGGACGGCACGACGTCCAGTAAATAGAGGCTCTCAAAGACGGCGAAGGATGGATCGACCCGGCGCGTAATATAGTGATCGGCGGTAGCAACGCGGGCGATGATCTCGCACGTCGGCTTACAACTCCCATAGACATGTCCCAATACTTCGCCAAAAAGATCATATTCATGATATGCCTCGACCGCATCGCCAAGACAGACCAGCCCGCCGCCACTTCTCACAAACGCGCATAACGACTGCTCCTGCTCAGTATTGATTGGTCCTATATCACCATGCAGCACAACGACTCGGTGGGTTCGCAAGTGGACTAGCTGCTCAGGAGAAGAGATAATGAGCAAGCCTTCAACCTCGGCCATGACAAACATAACTCCTATTCCGGTACCCGCGCCGGGCTTCGCAAAAAGACAATAAAGAACATCCCTATTGTACACGCACGGATCTGCTATAGGGATGTTTCAAGCATAACAGATTGCCGGGCAGCGCTATCACCTGAGTTCGTGATAGTGCGGATGCTCATGCGAGTGATCGGGCCAGTGCCGGTGGACATGCGTATGCATAACGCCTGGAGGCGGCATCTCACTGGTAGCATGGGTATGCGTACCCTCCAGGTGATAGGGATGATCATGGCCGCGCCACAGGTTTGCCGGATTGTAATTCGCGACTAGCAAACTCTCCCCGTGGTGCCAGCGATCACGGAAGATATCGTAATTCTTCTTACTCTTCGTTGCACGCTCCTCTTCGCTCAGACTGTACCACTCCCGATGCTCGTGCTTGATGACGCGCTCGGTGACGAGGCGAGACTGCAAGACGCGATAGCCTGATGTTTTAAAGAAGAAGCTGAAGTAGATGTCCATCAGGCGATAGAAACGGAACTTCTCATCGATCCAGCCCACTTCCGGCAGTAGTTCTCGCCTGAAGGCCATCAAGTAGCCTTCAATCGCATCGGCATCAAGCCCGCTGGCCTCTTGAAACTCGCGCAGATCCTCAGTCACCAGCCCATAAGGCCCGACGAGCCCGATAGTGCGATCAGCCAGCGTGGCGGCGAGCGGGTCCCAGATATCGCCATTGACCTCGATTGAGGTATCCATCAGGACGATATAGCGCCCCCTGCTACAGCGCATAGTGGCATTGCGCCCGGCGGCAAAGCCCAGGTTGTGATCGGCAAAGAGTACCTGCAAGCCAACCGGCTGCCCCTGTGCTGCGACCAGATCTCCTTTGCGGGCAAGCTGCTGCAAATATGGCAGAGTGTCGTCCGTCGAGCCATTATCGATGATGACCAGTTCGATCTGGCGCTGCTCAGCATGGCAACAGATACTCTGGATACAGCGTTCGAGGTCGTCGCGGCTATTGTGCGCGAGCAGGTTAACAGAAAACTCGTAGAGATCGGGCATTTTCGTGTGATCAGGCGCATCGGTCGAACGCGATAAAACCGTGAATTCATCTTCTGCGCGGCGTGGCAGGACCAGCGAGCCCCGCGCGGTATCCCTGATGGCATATCCTTCCGCGCTCACCTCCTGGCGGATCTGGTCAGCCTGCCCGTACCGGGTCTGGCGACGCAGTTCCTCACGTCCACGTACCTGGTTGGCAACTTCAGCAGGCACCGCCGCAAGGTAGGTTTGCGGATCTCGTCTCTTCTCGGGCAGATCGCTCTGAAGGTAGTTCTTCAGGTTAAAGCCCAGGATGCGATCAAAGTCGAGCAGCAGGCGCACGCGTCGGGCGGGCTCCAGCTCGTGGGAGCGCAGCATTTTCCAGACGACGGCCATCGCACGCGGGATATTCAGATCGTGTTCGATCTCGCTCAAAAATTGCTCGCGCCAGGGATCGTGCTCCAGCGGCTCCTCCGAGAAAGCAGCTCCTTTATCAGCTTGTAGCAGTAGTTCATAAGCCAGATCGCGTAAACGGTCCAACGAGGTCTGCGCGGCCTGAAGCGCCCGGAAGGTGAAGTTGACGCGGCTACGATAGAGCGCGGTGGTATAGAAGTAGCGCAGGGCCATTGGATCGAAGCCGCGCGCCTCAATCTCAGCCCGCGTATAGGCATTGCCGGTCGATTTCGCCATCTTCTGCCCGTCGGCCAGCAGGTGTTGAGCGTGGACCCAGTAATTGACAAACTGATAACCGGTAAATCCCTCGCTCTGAGCAAGCTCATCCTCATGGTGGGGAAAAATATTGTCCACACCTCCGGTATGCAGATCGAACCGTTCACCCAGATACTTCATCGACATGGCCGAGCATTCAATGTGCCAGCCAGGGAAGCCGCGTCCCCACGGGCTATCCCAGGCCATCTCGCGACCTGGCTCGGCAGGTTTCCACAAAGGAAAATCTTCCGGGTTGTGGCGATCCGCATCCACGCCCTCGCGCACGCCTGCCAGCATATTTTCGAGCAGGTTGCCCGACAGCTTCCCATATCCTGGAAAACGTTTGATATCGTAATACACATAGCCATTAATCTCGTAGGCGAGGCCCTTTTGCAGCAGTCCTTCGATAATGCTGATCATCTCGGGGATATGCTGAGTGGCGCGAGGAAAGACCTGCGCGGGCAGAATATTGAGGGCCGCCTCATCCTCATGAAAGGCATCGGTATAGAACTGAGCGATCTGGGCCGACGTTTTGCCCTCTTTGCGAGCCTGGGCAATCATTTTATCCTCGCCCTGATCCACTGCCTCCAGCCGCATATGCCCCACATCGGTAATATTCTTGACGTGCAGCACCTCGAAGCCGCGATATTCAAAAGCGCGCCGAATCCAATCTGCCATTGTGAACGTACGTAAATTGCCGATATGAATGTAGCGGTAGACGGTGGGACCGCAGGAATACATCTTAATCTTCTGCGCTTTCAGCGGAACGATCTCTTCAACGCTCCTGGTCAATGTATTGTAAAGCTTCATTGCGCGCCTAACCTCCCGAAGACGGGCACCCGGGCAGGGAGCATGACTTTATAAAAATGGTACTTTTATATGGTATATGCAAACATATGTACCGGTCAAGAGTTGAGCTTAACGGGCAGGAATGAAGATTGTGGTTCATGGTGTTTGGAGTGTCATCTCAGAGGGATGCGAAAAACAATGAGAAGGACAGGCTTGTCCTTCTCAACCTTACTGCGTCAGTTCTTTGACGATGCGCTGGACGCGGGCTCCGTCGGCACGGCCTTTGGTTTCTTTGGCTGCAAGAGGCATGACCCTGCGGAACTCTTTGCCGTTCTGCTCGATCAGGGCCGCAACGATGGTTCGTATTTCTTCATCGCTGAGCTGTGAGCCTTGCAGATAGCTCTGGATGATGTCGAGTTCGCGCTGCTCTTTTTCAACCAGGTCGTTGCGCCCGCCCTGCTTGTAGAGCGGAATGGCCTGGTTGCGCTTCTTGGCTTCCTGCTCCAACACTCTGATACAATCGGCCTCGGTAAGTGGCTGGCCGTATTCGGCATTTTTGCGGTCGGTACGCGCCACCTCCAGATTGTGAATTGCGCCCAGGGCCATGCGCAATGTGTCAAGCCTGGCCTGGTCACGGTTGCGCTGGGCCTCCTGGATATCTTTGCGTAACTGGCGCTCTATCGCGAATTCTTCTCTTGGCTCTGCCATCGGTATTGCCACCTTTCATAGTAATATGTCCGCCCATTATACTATGCCAGCCACCAAAAAGCATCAACGAACAAGCCTGTCGTTGGATTGCAAACGACAGGCTTGTTCGTTGATACGTGCGATTAAGCAGGCACGCACAGGGCGAAATTACTGGCATTACCCCACACGGCGACTACACGCTCGTTGGGCCTGCATGTCTCTCTCCCGTCAGGGTATAGCCGAAAAGTGGGGCGAAGAAGACAACCCCGGTCAGGCCAGCTACCAGCGGCACGATGCCGACGATGATGAGAATAGCCGCCCAGAACCCCTGGAGCAAGAACACACCAAGCGCAACTAATACAACGCCCAGGATAATACGCAACAACCTGCCATAAAGGCTCTGCAAGAATGCAATGAAGGGGCCCATGATAAACCTCCTGTTTTTATCTATAAGTTGGTGATTTTCCTGTCATCACTTTACTACCTGAAGAATAGCCCGCCACGCTCACAGATGCATCAAAATCCTATTGACAAAACCTCACATCTGCATCACTATTTTTTTAGAGGCAGATAAAGCAGATTTGACCCTGTAGCAGCATTGGCAGGAATAAAGCCCGCCCTTATACACTTATTTATCTATAGAGAACCAATCAGAAAGGTATCGTCATCATGTCCGGCACCATCAGCTCAACCAGCTCAGTAGTGGAAGATCGCGCTCCGGTATGGGAACTGGTCGCGATCTTCCTCGCGCCAGCCTTTATTTTCTCCAACATGTACACCACTCAGGCCATCCTGCCGGTCCTCAGCCAGGCATTTCATGTGAGCGCGCCTACAGCGGGTCTGAGCGTCTCCGTGCTGGTTCTGGCTGTAGCGATAGGCTCGCTTTTTTATGGCCCCATCTCCGATGTTGTGGGACGCAAGCCGGTGATGGTCTGGGCCAGCTTCCTGGTGGCAATTCCCACGATCCTATGCGGCTTCGCGCCCAATTTCACGACGCTGGTCATCCTGCGTGCGCTTCAGGGCTTATTGATGCCAGGACTAACGAGCGTGGCAATTGCCTATGTCAATGAGGAATTTCAGGGGAAGTGGCGCGGGCTGGCGATGGGGATCTATGTGAGCGGGCTGGTGCTGGGCGGGCTCTTTTCGCGTGTTGGCAGCGCGGCCCTGGCGGGACTATACAACTGGCATATCGCGCTGGAAGCGTTTATTCTCCCCACGCTGATCGCCGCTTTCGCGATCTGGCGCTTCCTGCCCGCACCGCCCACCGATAAACAGATCAGGGAACGGTCTGCTGGCCTCAAGTTAGACAGCGCATTTGTTCGGCAGACGCTGCACGATATGAAGCTGCATCTGCGCAACCGTCGCCTGATGGGAGCGTTCACTATCGGTTTCGCCAGCTTTTTCGGCTTTATCGGCGTCTTTACCTATCTCCCGTACTACCTCAGCGGATCGCCATTTCACCTCTCCACGATCTCTCTGGGCCTGGTCTATCTTCTCTGGCTAACGGGTGTCTGCTCACCTGCGGCGGGTACGATTGCGGGCCGCATTGGTTCGCGGCGAGCCATTGCGCTCAGCACCGCTCTGGCCTCTATCGGTCTGCTGGTCACGCTTATTCCCATCCTCCCCGTGGTCATCGCCGGCTTGAGCCTGGTCACATTGGGCATGTTCTCTACTTCGCCGTCGGCCAACCTCTATCTTGGCGAGCAAGCAACGGTTTCAAAGGGAACTGCGGCCTCGATGTACCTCTCGCTCTACTACTTCGGCGGCAGCCTGGGCGCGTTACTGCCGGGCATCGCGCTGTTGTGGGCGGGCTGGCCCGGCGTCGCCCTGCTCTGCCTGGGCATGACGCTGGTCGCGATGGCGGCGGACATTATATTGTGCCGGTAACATCGCCCGTCCTACGTTACTTAAACGGTATTGCGCTAAAGCGGACGCGATGCAATCGGGTCGATATGAAGCGTTCAGGCGGCTCGAACGCCGTTGTTGTGAGGGAAAGGAGACAACCCCCTACCGCTCCTTCGCCTCCATGAGATACAATGATGTAGACACTCTGTTCGTCTCATGCACAAGGATGTGTTTATAAGGAGTCACACATGGCACAAATGTTAGAGCATGTTACATCACGGGCACAAAAGCCGTTTATAAACGAGCCCTTCACCAATTTCAGCAAAGAAGAGAATAAGCGTGCGCAGACCGAAGCTCTGGAACAGGTTAAAAGCGAGCTGGGGCGCACTTATCCGCTGATCGTCGGCGGTAAGAAGATTACTAATGACGCCACCTTCGCCTCCATCAATCCTGCTCAGCCAGACCAGGTCATTGGCTATTTTTCGCGCGCTACCATTGAGCAGACCAACGAGGCCGTAGAGGTCGCGGCAGCAGCTTTCGAGACGTGGAAGCGTGTTCCAGCAGCGGAACGAGCGGGCTATCTTTTCGCCGCCGCCGATCTGATGCGCCAGCGCCGCTTTCTCATCAATGCCTGGATGATCTATGAGGTCGGTAAGAGCTGGGCCGAGGCCGATGGCGATACAGCCGAAGCTATCGACTTCCTGGAATTCTACGCCCGCGAGATGATTCGTCTGGCAGAGGATCAGCCGCTGGTACGGATCGAGGGCGAGGATAATCAGCTTGTTTATATTCCTCTCGGCGTGGGCGCCGTCATTCCGCCCTGGAATTTTCCCTGCGCCATCATGGCTGGCATGACCAGCGCGTCGTTTGTCGCGGGCAATACCGTCATTCTCAAGCCGGCCAGCACCTCACCGGCTATCGCCTATCAGTTTATGCGCATCCTGGAAGAAGTGGGACTGCCCGCGGGCGTCGTCAATTTCCTCAGCGGCTCCGGCTCCGTGATTGGAGATGCGCTGGTCGAGAATCCCAAAGTGCGCTTTATCGCCTTCACGGGCTCGCGTGATGTCGGCCTGCGCATCTACGAACGCGCCTCGCGCTACCAGCAGGGGCAGCGCTGGCTCAAACGCTCGATTCTAGAGATGGGCGGCAAGGATGCCGTGGTGGTGGACGAGACCGCCGATCTGGATGCGGCAGCAGAGGGCATTGTCAGCTCGGCCTTTGGTTTCCAGGGACAGAAATGCTCGGCAGGCTCGCGCGCCATTATTGTTGAGCAGGTCTACGACCAGGTGCTGCAAAAAGTGCTTGAGCGCACGAAAAAGCTGACCGTGGGCGACGTCACACAGCCAGGCACCTATATGGGGCCGGTCATTGACGAAAATGCGATGAAGAAGATTCTCGACTATATCGAGATTGGCAAGAAGGAGGGCCGCCTTGTAGCAGGTGGCAACCATCAAGGCCCAGGTTATTTTATCGAACCAACCATCTTTGCCGACGTTGATCCGCACGCTCGCATCGCCCAGGAAGAGATCTTCGGACCGGTGCTGGCAGTCATCAAAGCGAAGGATTTCGACGACGCGCTGCGCATTGCCAATGATACCGAGTACGGGCTGACCGGCTCGCTCTACTCGCACGATCTTGAGCGAATCGAGCGGGCAAAGGAAGAGTATCATGTGGGCAATCTATACTTCAATCGCAAATGTACCGGCGCGCTGGTTGGAGTCCACCCCTTCGGCGGCTTCAATATGTCCGGCACAGATTCAAAGGCGGGGGGCAGCGATTACCTGCTATTGTTTACGCAGGCAAAAGCGATCTCTGTCAAACAGTAATTAAGGAGTACTGGTGCTTTGGCTGCTTTCACTCAGCTCAGTCCTGGAGTGTGGCAGATCTCTCTGCCTTTCCAGGGCGAGCCCGAAATTGTTGGTTCTTATATGCTTGCGGGCGGCAACGAACTGGCTATCATCGATCCCGGTCCCGGCAGCACAGTAGAGGCGCTGCTCGCTACTATCCACGAAGCAGGCTTCGAGCCGCATGAAGTCACACATATTATCGCCACCCATATCCACCTGGATCATGCAGGCGCAACGGGTACGCTTTTGCGGCATATGCCGGAGGCAAAGGTCTATGCCCATAGCAAAGGCGCTCCCCACTTGATCGATCCATCGAAGGTTGTTGCCAGCGCCTCCCGTATCTATGGAGACCGGATGCAGCAGCTCTGGGGTGATATCGAGCCGGTGCCGCAAGAACGGCTCCATGCCCTGGAAGGCGGCGATATCCTCAATGTCGCGGGCCGTCGCCTGGAGGTCCATTACACACCCGGACATGCGGTACATCACGTCATCTACTTTGATGTGCATAGCGGAGAGCTATTCGCGGGCGATGCTGCAGGCGTACGCTTGCAGGGCATCGATTATGTACGTCCGCCGACGCCGCCACCTGATCTCGACCTGGAAGCCTGGTCGGAGACCATGCATAAGCTCTGGCAATTGCGGCCCGATGTGCTCTATATCGCTCACTTTGGGCCAACGCGCAATCCCGCTCAGCACCTCGAACGTTTACGCGAAAAACTCTTCACCTGGGGAGAATTCGTCCTGAGCGCGATGCGCGACGGCAAAAATGCGCAAGAGATCACGCAAATGCTAATTGCCCAGACCGAGCCGGAACTGCAACGTGTCGCTCGCGATCCGCATGATCTGAAACGCTACGATATCGCGACAAATTACGAAATGACCGTGCAGGGCTATATGCGCTATTGGACGAAGAAACATCCTGAGCGGCTGACGTCGCGTTAGTAAAAAACGGTTTTTCGATTTCACCAGCAGTATTACACCGATGAGATGATGGGCTTACTTCTGTCCGAGCCAGCTTGTAACTGGCTCGGGCTACCCGAATAGGGTAAGCTTGATTGTCGCCTTGCTTCCATCCTGTCCGCTTGCATTTCTACAAGCCTTGAGCTTCTGCTGCTTATTGGCTATAAGAAAACCGCCTTGAAGAGAATACAAGGAGTTGTATCACTATGGATATGTCCCCTTTGATTGTTCGTCCTCTGGCATCCGCGGAAGAGTATGCCATTTTTTTTCGTCTCGCCGATACAGCCTTTTCTGCTGAACCATCAGAAGAAAGCGCCCAACGTTGGCAGCATTTATTGACTCATCGTCCCGATTTTCATCCTGATGAGCTGCGAGGCGCTTTCTATAACGATCAACTTATGGGTGGCTATATACTCTATGACCGCGTTTTATGCATGGGCATGGCACGTCTTGCTACTGGCTGTATCGGGGCAGTCGTGACCGCGCCGGATAACCGCAAACAGGGCGTTGCCAGCGCGCTGATGCGGGACTCGCAGGATAGAGCCAGGGAAAAGAACTTCGCTCTGTTGCTACTGGATGGCATCCCCAAATTTTATTATCGCTACGGCTATACGAATATGTTTGATGCAAGTGCGGTAGATGTTGATCGCTCCGCCATTCTGGCGCAGGCACCGTCCGCGCACCGTGTTCGTTCGGCCACTGTAGACGACGCGCCCGTGTTGCTTGCTCTCTACCAGCGCCATTTGCAGCCCTATACAGGTAGCTTCGCGCGCTCACTGGAAAGCCAGACGTATAGCCTCAGCAATATGCGAACGCCGCTCCTGGTTGCAGTTTCTCCTGAAGGACTGGTCGAGGGCTACCTTTTCCACAGGACCGGCGAGGAAATGTCCCACGGAATCGAAATAGCGGCGGAAAACCGGGACGCACTGCTCGCCCTGCTGCAACATCATGCTCATCTATTCGCTGAAGATGCGGCTCCCAAAGCTCTGCATTACTTTCTGCCGCTTGATGCGCCGATGGTACAGTGGATGGTTGATGTGCTTGAGGTACCTGATACCTCGCAGTGGACTCATCCATCGCTGGAATGGGGGGTGCTTACTCAAAGCTATCATCATCGTTTCACGGGCTGGATGGCCTGCCTCACCAGCTTCCCCATTTTGATGCGCTCCATCCTGCCGGAACTCCAGGCGCGCTGGCAACGTGGCCTCGCTCAGTGGAGCGGCGAGATCGCACTCACCGTCAACGGGGAAACGCGCACGCTGCATATCAACGGCCCTGAGATCCAGCTAACGAAGCATAACAGTGCGGCAGCTTCCCACCTGGAATTGACGCCACAGGCTATGATCCAGTGGGTCTTCGGCTATCGCCCATTATCCCAACTGACCAGCATCGCGCATCTGTCCAGCGATGCCTCAGCCGCGCTCGCCATGCTGTTCCCACGCGACCATACCTGGATTCCGATGACCGATTGGTTCTAGCCATTCCTGAATTCCGCCATGATATCATTGACACCACAGTAATTACGGTGGTATAACTAGTGAAAGGAGAGTTTACAAACAGAAAAAGGAGAGCAAGCCATGCCATCCAGCAAAGATCGTCGCAGGCTCGAAGTGCCGAGCTATCTCTATGAACAAGTGGTCCAGATCGCAAAGACCGAAGATCGTACCGTAACCAGCGTGGTGGGCGAACTGCTTCACAAAGGTTTGTTCGCCTATCAACCGTTATGGATTCCCAGCAAGCACCTGGAGCGATTTAACGAGCGGGCCAGGCATGTATTAACCCTGGCACAGGAAGAGGCCCGCAGCTTCTTCCATCATTACATCGGGACCGAACACCTCCTGTTAGGGCTGATCCGCGAGCAAGATAGCCTGGCAGCTCGGGCGCTGAGCAAACTGGGCGTTACGCTTGAGTATGTACGTGCTGCTGTGGAAAAGAAAATCGGGCGCGGCGAAGAGCCTGTCGAGGGCGAGATCGACTATGTGCCTCGTGTGCGCAAAGTGCTCTCACTCGCGATGGACGAAGCTGAGCGTCAGGGCAGCGGTTACGTTCGCGCCGAACATATTCTGCTGGGCATCGTGCGCGACGGCGGCGGTGTGGGCGCGGATATTCTCGACAGCCTGGGCGTGCTAGGGAAGGTGCGCGAGCAGGTGTTCGAGATGCTGGGCTGAGAAACATCCTTGCAGGCCAGGAAATACTGCTTAGAACTATTTTACTAGCTTCTAATAGTTCACTATGTTATTATATGGGCAAATCATCTCAGGAACTAACAAAGGCGTTAGTTCTTAGAGGAGGAAACCAGATAATTTCCTGGCCTCACACCAGGGTCAACCTTTTTATAAAATCTTTGAGGTGAAAATCTCTCCCATGAGAAAAGATATAGGCACGCCGACTGTAGCAGAGAGGCGAAAGTACATGGTTTTGGATGTCAGCGCGGCTAAACAAATCGCCTCCATCTGGCTACGATCAATAGAGCTAGAAAACGCTGTGGATTTTGGTTTACCCGAAGTTGATGACCGCTACCATGTCTGGAGAGTTCCTCTGATCGGTACAGCCAGTAGAATGCGTATAGGGGAAGTGGTTATAGACGCTCGTACTTCATTAATTTTACAAGACAAATCGACTTCTGCTAAAAGTCTGGAAGCCCGCCTATTAGGCCGCAGAGAAGAATCTGCATCAGATACCGAACTCCCGCGAACCCCTAAAACGTACCAACTCTCTGCTTTACGGAATACCATTGCTTTAGGAGACTGTGAGGAGATTCTTCAGGATTTACCAGCCGAGAGCATTAATCTAGTTTTTACCTCTCCCCCCTATTATAATGCGCGCCCAGAGTATACCGATTACATCACGTACGAAGAATATCTGCTGAAGCTGCGCAAAGTCATCCAAAATGCCCATCGTGTTTTAGCTGAGGGATGTTTTTTTGTCATAAATATCGCTCCTGTCTTAATCAGACGCGCTAACCGCAACGAATCTTCTAAACGCATCGCCGTCCCTTTTGATGTTCATCGCCTCTTCATTGAAGAAGGATACGACTTCATGGAGGATATCATATGGCAGAAACCGGAGGGGGCCGGATGGGCGACCAATAGAGGTCGCCGCTTTGCGGCAGATCGCAATCCCTTACAATATAAGCCTGTCCCCGTAACGGAATACATTCTTGTATATCGTAAGCACACTTCAAAGCTCATTGATTGGAATATCCGCGCCCACCCAGAACAAGAGATCGTGAAAGCATCGCGTATCGGTGATGATTACGAACGTACAAATGTTTGGCAAATTAAGCCCGCTTATGATAAACGTCATCCAGCTATTTTTCCCCTGGAATTAGTAGAAAAGGTTATTTCTTACTACTCTTTCAAACATGATGTTATTTTAGATCCTTTCGCAGGTATAGGTACTGTTGGCGAGGGCGCCCTAAAATTAGACAGACGATTTGTGCTTATTGAGCAGAATCCCGAATATGTCTCTATTATTCGTCATAAGTTGAAGGACTTGTTAGGAACTAATGCACGCGATATCTTCACTATCAATTGCCCCCCGATCACAACCGAGGATAGACTTTTTTAATCAAAAACCTTGCCCCGTTTACTTATTATTGATAAAGGGAAATTCATGCAAGAAGAAGAAAAAACCTATAATACATTTGGCAGTTTGATGACGCCGACAGCCCTTCAACTACTTCCAGGAAGTGGCGCTGGTCTGATTCAACAGATTGGCATTGATATTATTCGCGGAATTATTTTAGATGTTCTTGTAGGAAAAAACATTCGTGACTCCACTGAAGCATTAACCCGAAGTCGTATTTCGGCTTTGAACATGGCTATGGTAAATCTTTTTCTGAAAGGCGCTGTCAACTCACCTGATTTCATCCACGAACTGCCTTCCATGGCATCAGATATCCTTACCCGCAATCGTGTACCCAGGTCGGAGCGCTGGCTTGCTCAATGGATGCTCGGGTTAACCGATAAAGCCGTTCAGAACGTTTTGAGAGATGATAGAACCGCATTTAAGAACTATAGCGATCTTTATACTGAGGTCTGTCAAGAGGTCATTAATATTCACAAAAATGAATATGGTGAATTAACCGGAAATCTCAAGCTTGGTGAGGAGAAAGAAGTTAAGGTTGATTGGCTATTCATTACATACTTGCTCAATGCCATTGGTGCCCAGACGTTGACTATCCGTGGCTCCAATAAATCTTCAATTGGCAAACTGTTCGAAAAACTGATTCTAGGTTCTCTTCTAAGTATCCTTGGCTTCAAATATGAAAGTAGCCATACTATTGGACAGAAGATCTTCTGGCTCTCTACCAGGGGAGAGCAGCGCGAAAGTGACGCAACTCTACTATACGAGCTTGGAAAAGGCATCAGGTTCGATATAGGATTTATTGGCAGAGGTAATTCTGAAATATCTTTGGACAAAGTTACTCGATATCAACATGAGCAGATGCTCAGCAATATCTATTTTTATATGGCAACTATCATTATTGTTGATCGCATAGGGACAAGAAGCAGCATTGTAGAACTGGCTCACCGAGTAAACGGACACATCATCCAAATGAGCGCCGCCTACTGGCCTCAAGAAGTCGCACGCTATCTCCATAAAATATTTGGCTTTGAGCATGAACTGCAAGATATGGCTCAGAGCCAGATAACAGATTATCTTAGAGAGCGGCTAAGTTCTGTTCCCCTGGAACGTTTTCTCGGAAACCTATCCTTCAAAAACCTTTCAGAAGAGACACCACAAATATCTCCCTTAACAGAAGAGAGCGAATTGACTGAAGACGAGGTTTTTGAAGATGATGAGGATGATTTTTAGGACATAATGGTATCCTCCTAAAAATAGGGCTTAGTACCACATTAGTACGCATGTACTGATGAGCGCAAAAAGTACAGCACTGCTTCAGTAAATTCGATCCACTGCTTCAAAGACATGCCTTGCTCTTGCTCGTCGGACAGGGGCGAGGCATGGATAAAGCCGGCGCGGATGGGCAACTGGTGAGTCGCGATATGATGCAGTGTGGTATACATAATGTGATTGCAGAGAAATTCGCCCGCCGAATCGGAGGGAGCGGCCTCAATGTTGATGCTGGTCAAGAGAGAGACGATTTCAGCTACCGGCAAGCTTGAATGATAGGTTGCGGGTCCACCCGACACCACCGGATCGCCTTGCGGCTCATATCCGTCGTTATCGCCTCTTGCGGGAGCCTGGCAACGATTGACCGCAACGCGCTCCACGCGCACACCAACCGCCTTTCCTTGCCCTAGATTAAGCACGACATCGGGCCTCAGCTCATCAACAGCCGCGATCAGAGGAGCGGCAGCGTGGCGATAGGAGACGGGCAAGACCAGACCGGTAATTGTCGCATCAACGATTGTCGCGCCATCCAGGTGGCGCACCGTCTCACCGCTGGGGTTGCGTTTCCAGGAACCAAACGGTTCAAAACCGGTTACCAGCACCTTCATCGTAAAATACCTCCTGCGCAGGGTACACCTGTATCAAATAAACATCAATGATCGTGAATATATTGTACGCTATTTTCCGACTGTAGGGCAGGGCTCGCCCCTGCCCTGCTAGCGCGTGTAGCTCCCCAATTCATCGCGGGAGCGTTGGTCGGCTGACATAGACAGCAACCGATCATTGACGCGAAATATGCCCAGATTAGCGACTGAGGAGCCAATTCCCCGCAACGCCTGGACAATCAGTTGATGCGCTTCCCTCTCTCCAACCAGAGGAGAACAGAAATACTGGCAGGCAGTAATTAACGCCGTAAAACCTTCGAGAATATCTTCGCGAGGCATCTGATCAAGGTTTGAGGAGTTCTCTAATAGTAGATAGCCGGTGGGAGCAATTCTGATGCCAATAAAAGCGGGAAAAGTTGCGGAGCAATCTTTCAAGATATCCTGTAGCACCCTGATCGCTCTCTTTGGTCCTACCAGATGGGCGACCGCCAGTGAAACCCGCCGCGCCGCCTCGGCCAGGATACGCCACTCAGCAGGCGTGAGCAATTGTTTCGCTTTAGAAGAGGCCACCAGATCGCCCTCGATCACCCGCGGCAGAGCGGGGGAGTGGACAACGCCGTTGCGCTGCAAATTCATCAAGACCTGCTCAAGGACGCGCTCGTGCATCTCATTCAGTGTCACTTCGCCGGTGGTCACGCCCCGGTCAAAGCGGATAAAGCCATGCGTCCACTCTTGCAGTTCAGAGAGAATAGCACGGGCATCTCCGCGATTACCGGCGATATGCACCAGTTTGCCCGCGCGGAAATAGAGTTGCGCGATACTCAGGCGCTCGGAATTACGCAGGAGCAGGCGTCCGAATACACGTAAACGTCTAATTTGATAGACGAGGTTTGCCAGATCGCTCAGCGAACCTTGCCATGAGGAAAAACTGGCCTGGGGCATAACACATTTCAGCTTTCTTTACTATCTGCGAGAAGATATAGCCAATGAATACTCCTGCCCGCATGTTTTACACCAACCTACAAGTCTATTATGCTCTTCACGGACATTCGTAAGACGGCGAGCGCAGCGACAGACATAACCATGTACACGGGCCGGGTTGCCAAAGACGAGCGTATGCGGCGCAACGTCCTTCGTTACCACGGAGCCCGCCCCGATCAGCGCGAATTCTCCAATAGTGATGCCGCAAACAACCACGGAGCCTGCTCCAATAGAGGCGCCATATTTGACCAGGGTTGGGGTGATCTCCCAATCGCTGGCATTTTTGAGCTTGCCATCAGGGGTGATAGCGCGAGGGAATAGATCGTTGGTAAAGCAGACGTGAGGGCCAATAAAAACGCCGTCCTCCAGGGTCACGCCCTCAAATACCGAAACATGATTCTGGATTTTTACCTGCGAGCCAATGCGCACATGCCCTTCAATATAGACGCCCTTCCCAATGTTGCATTCTTCCCCAATCTGGGCATGCGCACGAACGTGAGCCTGCCGCCAGATACGCGTCCCTGCCCCAACAGATGCGCCGGGTTCCACCTCAGCTTCAGGATGCACAAAAAATGGTGTATCAGCCACCGGCCATCAACCTCTACCAGTTTCAAATCGAACTCCCACGATGAATCGGGGAGCAACTCTTCCATACTATTACCACGATAGCATTAGTCTGCTGCATTTGTCTAACGGATAGGAAAAATGGGGAAATAAAATTTGTTGAAACTCTTTACCCTCTTTGAGCGTCCCCTTCATCGTAATGTAGGGAGGAGACAATGCCTGTTAATACTCGCTGGAATGCATCATCGGAAGAAACACAAACGCAGCCTGAATCCTCAATAGCGATCATCGCCAAATGGGCACGGCGCTGCGGTCGCCCAATTACTATTCTTGCCTGGATCGGCGTCGTGTTCGTCATATTGTGGGCCGCTGGCTATGTGATACGCATGCTGGTGATCCTGCTCATTGCCGCGCTGCTGGCATTTGCTGCCGCTCCTCTGGTAAAAACTTTGCAACGGGTCATGCCGCGCTTTCTGGCTATACTGATCGTCTACCTGCTTGTATTCAGTGGCCTGAGTCTGCTGCTCTATACGATTGTACGTACCGCCATTGAACAGGGAACCGCTTTGGCCTTACAGATCCAGCACCTTTTTTCGCCGGCGGGGCAGCAACAGCTTAAAGCCCTTGAGCGACCACTTATCGCGCTAGGGATACCTCCTGATCAATTGGCAGCACTCCCTCAGCAGATTCTTTCACATGTGGGAGGACTGGCTAACAATGCCGTTCCGGTGCTGCTCAGCTTCTTCGACTTTATGCTGGACGCGGTCATCATCGCTGTGATCAGCATCTATCTGCTGATTGATGGGGCGCGAGTAGCCCAATGGGCGCGGACTAACCTTCCTATGGTTGAACAGCATCGGGCTAATTTCATGCTGGACACCCTTCAACGCGTTGTGGGCGGCTACATTCGTGGACAGCTCCTGCTCTCTACATTTATCGGGCTACTGGTCGGCATCGGTATGGCGCTGTTCCATGTTCCCTATGCGCTCCTGCTAGGAGTGATGGCTTTTGTGCTCGAATTTATCCCGGTGCTGGGAACGATTGTTTCCGGCGCGATTTGCGCCCTGCTGGCATTGACACAGGGATGGCTGATTACGCTGGGGGTGATTGGTTATTTTAGTATTGTGCATATCATTGAGGGAGATGTGATCGGGCCGCGCATCGTGGGCAAAGCGGTCGGGCTACACCCGATTGTTTCGCTGGCGGCCCTGGTTGCGGGGGCGGAACTTTTTGGGATCTGGGGCGCCCTCTTCGCCTCACCAATTGCGGGCGTGCTACAGGCGTTTTTGATCGCTTTCTGGTCCGAATGGCGCACACGCCATCCCGAGCAATTTCCTGGGCAGAAAGAGGCAGGCCAGCAAATTGAACAATATGTGGCCGATGCCCCGGTTGAGCCTCACGAGTGAAATTCTGGCCTTCTGCCTCTTTACGCGGGATACAATCCCCAGCAAACCCGCCAGTTCCGCTGCCATCACCAGCCAGTGCTGCGTTATATCGCCAGGGAGGCGTCCTAACAGGTATGGATCGGTATAAGGAGTGTTGACCGCTTCTATCGTTGTTAACGCCCACGCATAGCCCGCTGCCTTCACTGCTTTCAGAGCCGGCAAGCCAATGTGTTCCGGTTTCCCTATAGGATAAGCAAACATACGAACTGGCTGCTTTAAACGCGCTTCCAGCACGCGACGGCACTCTTCAATCTCGTTCCCCAACTCCGCAACATCCGTAATGCAGGCTAATACAGGATGATGCATAGTATGCGCGCCAAACGAGACCAGCCCGCTCTGCTCCATCTCACCTATCTCCGCCCAGCTTAAAGGAAGCGTAGGATCATCCATTCCCTCTCTTGAACGCTCCGGCAGACTCACACCAAGTTCGATCTGGAGTTGGTCCAATAACGTCTCACGCTCAGTTACGGATTGAGCATAGCGTAGACGCGCATCGATAGCCTGTGCTAAAGCCCCGCGCTCCCTTGTTTGAGCAGGATGATACGTTCGCCCGTCGATGGTCACCTTCTCGACCGATGTGTGCTGCACCAGATAGCGAGCAGCCAACCACCAGAAGTAGCGACCGCTCTCGATAAAACCTGGAATTAAAAAGATGGTGATAGGTATTCGCCATTCTTCGGCTATAGGAAATGCATATACATAATTGTCCAGGTACCCATCATCGAAGGTTATTACCAGCGGCATGCGTGGATCTTGTCGTTTGCGCGGCGGAGCATAAAGTTCGCTCAGAGCATCTTCCAGATGCAGAATACGATAGTGACGGCGTAAATAACGCAAATGCGCTTGTAGATTGCCGCCCGCCTGGTGATAGTTCAGGATGATCAGGCGGCGACCTCTACGCTGCTTGAGCCAGAGCGCCAGCTTCACCAGGCCACTATAATAGAAACCGCCTGCGATCAGTAGACGTAGCCGCTCGCGCACTCACAGTCTCTCCCTATCGCTCAAGATACTAACAACATAATGATAGAGCAGGGGCAAGCCCTGCCCCTACCGTGCAAAGGTTCTTCCTATGCGCTTTTTCGTGGCTTCTCCCAGCCAGCTACGCGTAAATGACGCGGTAGCTTTGAGGGCTGGAACCGGATCGCGCCAATCAAGATAGTCATAATCCATAGGTTGGAGAAATGATGAGCAGAAGGCGAGCATTGCCTGCGTGGGAGACGGCACTCCTGGCCTGCCGCGCTGCTGAAGTGCAGCGATGGTTGTCATCATATCGCCTTTGAGATAGCGCATCCAGTTCCCTGTACGGTAGCTCGTTATAGTATCAATCTGCTCCCCGCTGGCCCATTGATAGAGCAGATAGGGGAAATCGACTCCCGAACGCACAGCGATCTCAACGGAGGCAGAGAGACGTGGATTAATCTCCATCAAATAAGGCACACCGGCACTGTCGCGGCGGAACTCCACTTCGGCGTACCCCTCCAGATCTATCTCGCGCACAAGACGCTCTGCCTGCACACCGCTATCCTTCGGGACGGCTATACTCTGGCGTAAAACAGATGTGCCGCCGAGCGGCGGCTCGGTTCGTCTGGCCCACTGAGCAAAACGCGCATGCACATTACCATTAGCATAAAGCAGACTTATCGCCTCCCGCCTGCCCGACAGGTATTGCTGAAAAAGTACCGTTCCTCCTTGAGCCGTCAATTTTTCTACAGCGTTATAAGCCTCAGCAGCGGTAATAACGAGGCACGATGCGATACGCGTACCTTGCAAACCTGCTTGATCTATGGCGACCCAGGACTCCACGGGTTTGACAACCAGCGGCAGTCCGATAGCTTTGAGTGCGGCAGGAACGGTATCTGCGGCTTCCACCGTTATGCTGCGAGGAACACTTAAACCCAGGAGCGCAGCTACGGATAGGGTCCGCTCTTTATTCACCGCGATAGCCAGGGCCGACTCTTTTGCCAGCGCGATACGCGTACGCTGCTCAAGCTGCTCTCGCTGCCGCCGGAGCAGCGCGATAGTGCCGTCAGACGAAGGGATCAGCACCCACGCCCCGGTCCGGTCAAGCGCCTGCTCCAGATAGTCCAGGTAGGATAATGCACCTTCGTTTGCTGAATAGATAAAGCCGTGACGACACCAGCGCGACACGAACGCGGGCGCAACGCCGCTCTCAAGGGCCGCAACTCTAAACCCGCGCTTCCCCAGCGACCGCACCGTCGCCAGGGATTGTCGCAACATAGCATCCAGCACGAGCGCATCATACCGGTAAGCGGTCATGCCTTGCGGGAATGTTCGTAGATGAGCTTTATGCACGCTTTCTTCCTGTTCTATATCTGCTGAATTACTTGCCATACAGTGCCTCCGTCACCATCTACCGGGCTTCTCTCACTTGAATATGAGGAGAGCCAGTTATCAAACACCAATTACGCGTTTCCAGAGAGGAGAGAAAAAGCTCCAGATGCCGGAGATTTCCGCCGCCAGCACCAGCCAATGCCGGCTCACATCGGTTAACAAACGCTCGATACGGAAGGGATCGCTCTGCATCGTGGCATAGCCATACACCGTCGTGACCGCGCAGACGTAGCCCGCTTCCTGCACCACCTTTACCGCCTCTTCCCCGAAATCCTCCGGCTTGCCCACCGGATAGGCAAAGGTACGAACGGCACAGCCAAGCTGCTGCTCCAACAATGTTCGGCAGGCTTTAATCTCATAATGCAGTTCGGCAGGGTCCGCGAGAGCAGCCAAAATGGGATGATTCATGCTGTGCGCGCCAAATGTTACCCAGCCGCTCTGCTGCATGGTCCGTATTTCATCCCATGTCAATGATCGACTCATTGCCGCTTTCGCTGTATCAACCACCTGATCCGCGGGTATAGCGAGCATGCTGTATACGCATGTCAAAAATGTCTCGCGCTCCTTGACTGATGGCGCGGCCCGCAAACGGCGATCAATGGCCTGGCTCAACGCGGAACGTTCGTTTGCCTGCGAAAGATGATAGGTGTACCCATCCAATGTCACCTGGTCAACCCGTGTATCCGCGACAAGCTGCTTCCCCTCTTCCCACCAGAAACACCTGCCGCTCTCCACATATCCAGGAATAAGGAAAACGGTAATTGGTATCTGCAACTGACATGCCAGCTTAAAGGCATGCGTATAGAAATCGCGATACCCATCATCAAAGGTCAGGACGAGTGGCGTGCGCCGGTCATAGCGGCGCTCCTGCTTCTCGGCGGGCGTGTACAGCTCCGCAAGCGCCTCTTCCATAGGCATGATGCGATAGTGACGACGCAGGTAGAGCAGTTGGCGACGCAAATCGCCGCCGCTGGCACGGTGGTAATTGAGAATAATCACGCGCCGCTGCGAATCTCGCATCAGCCAGCGAGACAGCTTCACCAGGCCGCTATAATAGAAGAGAGTAGCGAGCAGCACGCCCAATCGCTTACGCATAGGCCACACTCCCTATGTCATACACAGTCTCCAGGTGATTCATTGTACAGGGTGACACTATCTTCACTTCACATGAGCGGCTTTCCGCGCTATCGCTCCCGCCACGCGTGATGCCGCGGCATCAGTGCCTACAACGAAACGATACAGTGGTCCGCAGCTCGATACTGAGGAAATGCCCAGAAAATAGAGCCCGGGAACAGTGCTCTCGAATTGGTTATTCAGGATTGGCGCATCGTGATAGGTCCGAATCCGTGCGCTAAGCTCGTCTCCTAGCATAGGAAGGCGTTTCACGTCCACGCGATAGCCGGTTGCCAGGATGATATGGTCGGCCTCAAGTGTCTGACCGCCTGAAAGCTCCAGCACCACGCTCTTTTCCGTGCTTTTGACCTGCTGCACCACCGCGCCCTCGTGCAGTCCCACTTTGCCCAGCACACGCGGCTGCAACCAGGCCGAGCCCGCAGGCCCATAGCGCCCCCGTCCTTGCAACAGTCGATCCTTTATGGAACGCGGCAGCATCTGGAAAGCATATGGCGTATGCTCCAATCCCCAGTTGAACCAGCCAGGCGCAATGCCCGCCATCGGCGTACGGACGCGCTCCACCAGCGGCCTGCTATCTACGGCTGAATGTTTCCCCAGCCAGCATAAAGGGCTGCGCGAGACCAGATCTACCCGGGCTTTGCTTTCATATAAAAAGGCAGACGTTTCTAAGGCGCTCTGACCGCCCCCGATCACAACAACGTGCTTGCCCGCAAAGCGCTCAAAACTGGTGTGAGCGGAAGAATGCGAAACAAGGTCGGGTGACAGGTGGCTATACTGTTCTGGACAATAAGTGTAGTATTGCAAGCCAGGAGCCATCACGACGGCGCGGCTGCGTATCACGCGACCATCCTCCAGCACCAGTTCAAACCCTCCGCCAACTCGTTGGATGGTTGCGACAAATGTCTCATCAACATCTGGAACTGCCTGTTTCTGGAACCACAAGCCATAGTCAACAAAAATCTCTAACGGCAACGGATCTGGAATAGCCATTTGCCGCTCGCGGAAGTAGCGCGCCAGCCTGTATTTTTTCAACGGATCAGAAAGATTGGTAGCCCACCAGTAGGAACGTAAAAACATTCCTTGAGGCATATTGTCATGCCAGAGCTGCAAAGGTTTGCCAAAAACCGCTGTAGTAAGCCCGCGCCCGATCAAGTGTGCAGCCGCTGAGAGGCCGTAAGGCCCAGCCCCCACAACCACCGCATCATAAGAAGCTGTCGCATCAGCAACTCGTGGCCTTTGAATATCAGCAGAAATGTTCACGGAAGATCCTCCTTAGTACACATACATCGCTCATCATCAATTCATCCCATCCAAAAAAATATCTGGTTCAGCAGGGATCTGGATACTCTTCTCTAAATCATCTATCGGGTCCATAGAAATATTTATTTAGTCTCATTGATATTAAGGATCTTTCCCCCTCCGCTCCCCTTCGTAGGGACCCGATTTATCGCGTCCAGTTTACTGCCGTTCATTGCCAAACTCGCTGTGCTATGCCAGCCCAATGACCAGATCATGGGAGAAAATGCATCCAATGAGTTTTATTTATTACAAAGGTTTTATTATAAAATTACAGTTTTAGGTGTTGCTCAGATAAAAGCGAAGAACATGCGATAAATCGGACGCGATAAATCAGGTCCCTACGAGAGAGCACGATTACCAGCAGGCTGGTGGTGTTTTCTTAGGGCGATGTAAAGTTAGATAGCATATTGTCGATACTGTTTATATAAATGTGTTTATCAATTGACAAAGTACAGGCAGCAATGGTGAAGGCTTCGAATAGAGCATTTTCACATTGATCATGTGGTAAGGTGGTATGAATATGCAAAGTATACAAAGTTTGCTCAGCCGCTATAGACTGCTGCTCAAACGCTGGCTCTGGGTCATCGTGCTGGGCATCGTCATTGGGGGTGGTGCAACCTACATTGTTACCAAATTGATGCAACCTGTTTATCAGGCAAGCACCACCATTATTCTCAGCGTGACCAGTTCCCAATCGCCCTACGAAGATGCTACGGCATCGCTGGAAGTTTTGCCAACCTACGCGCAACTGATTACGGCTCCCAAAATACTTCAGCCGGTAGCTGATCGACATGACTTCACGCTCAAGCAGTTGAGTAATATGATCTCGGTCAAGCCGCAATCTAATACACAGATCATCGAGGTCGATGTTGAGAATAGCGACCCTCAACTCGCTGCTGAGCTCGCCAACGAGGTTGCGCAGAGTTTTGCCCAATTCTCAAGCATCCAGCTAGGGAACGCCGCGCAAATTCAGCTTCTGCCCGCGATAGTGCCGCCTGATCCCGTTCATCCACGACCTTCGCTGGACGCTCTACTGGGAGCGCTGGCCGGCCTGGGTCTTGCCCTAGCCTTGATCGTTGTCTTTGAATGGACGGGCGACCGCCTGATCAGTCCCGAAGAGATCGATGGCCTTCTCAAAACTGATACGTTGACCATTATTCCTGAAATACCGCGCAAGCAGTGGGAGCAGCAGCAAAAAGAGCAGGGAGCCCTGGCAGAAGGATGCCGTATGCTATCCACCGCCATTGTTACGGCTCAGCAAGTTCAGCCGTTCAAAACGCTGCTGATTACCAGCACGCTTGCCGATGAGGGAAAAACCGCTATCGCCGCCAGAACGGCATCGCTGCTGGCCCTGTCCGGCAAACGCGTCCTGCTAGTGGATGCCAACCTGCGCAACCCCGCGCTGGACGAACACTTCCAGCTCAACAATCGCAAAGGCTTATCAAACGTCTTCTTTGAGTCGGAAGCTCCCTCCGTAGGGACCCGATTTATCGCGTCCGACCGGACCAAATCTAGCGTGTCTAACGCCTCTGAGGATCTTGACCATCAGGCTTCACAGAAGAAACCTGGTCAGATAGATTTGAAAACTCAGGCTACCAAAATTCCTTCTTTGCGGGTGTTAACATCCGGGTTACTGCCCGCCAATCCCGCAGAGGTCTTGCAATCATACCTGACCCGGCAGCTCTTCAGCTACTTAAAAAACTCGTCGCAGTTCGACTACATCATTTTTGATGCCCCGCCCGTTTTACCGATAGCCGATGCTCAGATTCTGGCTTCCCATATCGAGACAACAATTCTTGTGGTCGATATGGCAAAAACTTCGCGCAAGGCTCTTGTGCGCGCGCACCATTTATTGCAAAGAACTGGCACCAGGATCTTGGGGATAGCTCTTAACAAAAGTCAATGGTCAGAACTTGGCAATGTGCGAGCGTACCTCAATAACGTTCAGCCGGTGCCTAGAAAAAATATTGTTATCTCACCCCCCACCGAGCTATTTGATCGCTCACCCGAAGCGCCAGAACTTCCCCCCTCTCAACCGGTGAAGAACAGGTAGCACACATTTTTAACCCATTATTTTGATCATGGTGGCAAACGCGCAGGAAGGGGAAGCTATGTTACAACTTATGCGAGAAAAAATTGTATCACGATCTCTACGTGTCGGAGTCATCGGTCTTGGTTATGTGGGATTGCCGCTCGCAACAACATTGGCGGAAGCAGGCTTCCATGTCACGGGCATTGATATAGACCAGCAAAAAGTTGATCAGGCGAATCAGGGCAAAAGCTATATACCCGATATCGCGAGCAGCACCTTGCAAAACCTGGTCGAAGCTGGACGTCTGACTTTCACTACCGATTTTTCCATACTGAAAGAGATCGATGCCATCAGCATCTGCGTGCCGACGCCACTACGCAAAACGCGTGATCCCGATATCTCGTACATCATTGCGGCAACGCGGCAGGTCCAGGCGCATCTCCATCCGGGACAGCTCGTGATCCTGGAGAGCACAACGTATCCCGGCACAACCAACGAAATAGTGCTGCCGGAGCTGGAATCGACCGGATTGAGGGTCGGCAAAGACTTTTTTCTGGCCTTCTCGCCCGAGCGCATCGACCCCGGCAACCCCAATTTCGGCACGCGCAATACTCCCAAGGTTGTGGGAGGCGTCACTCCGGCCTGCACTGAACTGGCAGAAGCCTATTACAGCGTCGCCATCGAGCAGATGGTTCCGGTCTCCTCAGCGCACGTCGCCGAGATGACAAAGCTGCTGGAGAATACCTTCCGCGCCGTCAATATTGGCCTCGTCAACGAGATCGCCATCATCTGCGAGAAGCTGGATATTAATGTCTGGGAGGTGATTGATGCCGCGGCCACCAAGCCGTTTGGTCTGATGCGCTTCCTGCCCGGCCCCGGCCTGGGCGGACACTGTATCCCGGTCGATCCGCAATACCTGTCCTGGAAACTAAAAACGCTGGATTACACCGCGCGTTTCATCGAACTGGCGGCAGAAGTCAACAGCAGCATGCCCTATTATGTAGTGGGCAAAGTGAATAAAGTCTTGAACGAGACGCGCCGCAGCCTTAACGGCTCGACCATCCTTATTCTTGGTGTCGCTTACAAAGGCAATGTGAGCGACGTTCGCGAATCGCCGGCGCTGGACATCATTCAAGAGCTGATCCGACAGAAAGCGGTTGTGCTCTATAACGATGAATATGTCCCTTCTTTGACGCTCTCTGGTCGCGTCCTGCGCTCTCAACCGCTGAGCAGCGGGCTGTTACAGGCTGCTGATTGCGTGGTAATTGTGACCGATCACAGCTATTATGATGCCGCCTGGATCGTCGATGAGGCGCGTAGCATCGTCGATACGCGCAATATGACCAGAGCTATTGATGATCCCAAAATATTCCGACTATAACACTGGTATTGAACAGAACGGCTATATCTATGTCTGAAACTTCAGGCAGCGGTGGTAAGCTCAAATCTCAACCAGCAGACACAACCGACGCTCACCCTATCGCCGCCCATGCTCAATCTGTTAATCACCGCATCTTCCAGGCTTTATTGAGCCTGGCATCGGCCAACCTGCTGATCCGCATCATAGGGATGCTCAACCAGATTGTTGTGACGGCTCAATTCGGTCAGGGCTCAACAATGGATGCCTACTATGTAGCGCAGGCGCTGCCGGTGTTGCTGGCGCAGATGCTCAGCAGCGCACTGGAATCTTCGGTTATTCCGGTGTATGCCCAGGTGCGCACAAAAGGGGCAGAAGGGCAGGCATCACGCCTGTTCAGCACGCTTTTAAACCTGCTGCTTATCGGCTTCATCCCCTGTATTGCCACAATGTTTCTGTTTCACAGCCAGTTAATATTTATTTCAGCGCCCGCGCTCAAGGCTCATACGCTGGCCCTTGCCGCAGACCTGACCCCCTTTATCTTTCCAATGCTCCTTTTTATGACTCTGAACAGTTTTATGGAGTGCCTGCTGAATGCAGAGGGCCGGTTTGGCTGGCCCGCGTATCTTGGCATCCTGGTGCCAATCACGGCCGCGACTTTCGTGCTGCTGGCAGGAAGGTCCGTTGGTGTAGCGATTTTATGTATTGGTACGCTGATCGGACAGGTTTTACAGCTTATCACGGTCATGATACGCGCTCATGCCAGCAATATCAGGTATCGCTTCGTGCTGGATCTACGCAGCAAAGAGCTGGCAGCCATCGCAGGATTGGCCTGGCCTGTTCTGTTTGGAGCACTGATCAACCAGGCCAGCCCCATCGTGGACCAGATCTTCGCCTCGCAGCTAAGCGATGGCAGCATTGCGGCTATCAATAACGCCCTCAAGCTGATCAGCGTCCCGGTTGGCGTTATCTTCGCCTCCGCCGGGCGGGCCATGCTCCCTTACCTTGCCCATCAGGTCATCAGCAAGAATATACCGGCGTTTAAAGCAACCTTCCGCTTATACCTGTGGATAGTCGGTATAAGCACCATAGTATTGACGGGCGCAATCATGCTGCTGGCTCACCCAATCGTGCAAGTTCTCTTCCAGCACGGCGCGTTCTCGGCTGAAGATACCAATCGAACGGCTATCACGCTCATAGGATTTGCTATCGGCCTGCTCCCAATGGCACTTGGTTTTATCACGGCAAGAGCTTTTAGCGCGCTAAGGAAAACGCGCGTCTTGATGTATGTAACGATCTTTAGCATTTTCTCCAATGCGCTCTTTGACTACATCTTTGGTCGCCTATGGCAAAGCTTTGGTATTGCGCTTGCTACCTCAATCGTCTACTGCTGCACAATGATCATTCTGCTCGCCCTGCTTCGTCGGACGATTGGGAAGATCGGGCTGTTCATATCACCCGGAGAAATACCGGCGACAATCTGGCAACCGGGTCCAGACTCCTATTATGTGCGGTGGACCGCCTGGAAGAAGGGGGTATAACCTTGCTTAGTATCTCTTACGCTTTTTATAAACGCTTTACGCATCTTGCCATCGCGCTACTGGTTTTTGCGGCAGGCGTCGCCGGCTCTGCGCTCAATGCGCTTCTGACGCTGCGCATCGCCTTTGGTTCGCTGGTCATACTGGCATTTTTACGTTACCCCTATGCGCTTTTGCTGGGCTGGGTATTGATTAACGCTTTTATTGGCTCATCCATACCGGTCTTGAGCGGCAATAATCTGCTCTCCGGCCTGACTATACCGACGATCCTGCTGCTTTTCTGCCTGCCCACTAAACAAGCCTTTGGACACATGCGAGCCTTGCCCTTGCTGCTCTGCTATGTGCTCTGGGTGCTGCTGAGCATTGGCATCTCGCCCATCCCAATGAGCGATTTTGTGGTAGCCTGGACGCTGCGCCTGACCTACGTGGCTATCGGCGTACTGACAATCTACGCTATCACCACACGCCAACGCCTGCTCAGACTGATCGATGCTACCCTGCTCGTGGCGGTTGTTATCGCGCTCTACGGCCTCTATGGCTACTTTACACGTCAAAACGGCATAGTAGATCCGCAAACCGGCTTCTTCCGTATTGGCTCGCTCTTTGGCACGCCACCAACCCTGGCAATTTTCCTCTCGATTATCATTCCGCTCGCGCTCTATCGCACCCTGACGTTGCCAGGGCTAAAACGCCTGATAGGGATCGCCGTCATCTCATTGCTGTTGGTCACGTTGGGGCTGACTTACTCGCGCGGCCCGCTGATGTTCGTTCCCATCAGTATCCTGGTGATGGTTATTTTTCTGCCGTCCTGGAAGCTGAAAGCGGTTGTTTTTAGCTCGCTGGCAATCGCGCTGCTGCTAGCGATTAACACCTCCATCGTTACGCGCTTCCTAAACCAGGACCTGTCCACGCTCAACGGACGTACTTACCTCTGGCAGGCTGTGCTCGACCACTTTGATCCGGCTCAACTGCTGGGCAAAGGGCTGCAAAGTTCGGATCTGCTGCTGGTCAATCTAAGAGTTGGCGTGGGCCAGGGCATTATCGCAACCGCCACCCATAATATATTTCTGGAGGTGCTTTACGAGCAGGGCTTGATCGGCCTGACGCTACTGGCCCTGGCATTTGCCGTACTGCTTGTGACCTTGCTCAACAGGTGGCGCAAAGCAACAGTGGAGCACCGCATGATCATCGCGACGGCATTGGGGATTTTTTGCAGCGTACTAGGGCAATCACTCGAATCGAACGATATATGGAATCAGGCGATTGGTATTTATTTCTGGATTGCAGTGGCGCTTCCTTTCGCCCTTTGCTGGTTTCAACAATCATCAAAGCCTGAAACATAGGGGCTGGGCAACCGCCAGGGATTGCCCCTACAGCCTCTGTCCTATACCCAGGAGAGGAGGAAAAGTTGTGGAAGATCGGCTGCGTATCTGTCTCATTGCTTTTATGTTCGCCCCTATGATAGGAGGGGCGGAAACGCGGGCTGAGAAACTGGCTCATCAGCTTCAAGAGCTGGGACACCAGGTAACGATTATTACCCTGCGCCACGAGAAACGCTGGCAGCGCACAGAAAATATTAACGGGCTGTCGGTCGTGCGCATCGGTGGCATTTATAGCCGCAAAGGCACGCTGCATATTGGCAGGCTGGGGCACTTCTCTATCGATATATTGCTGTTCCTGATGCTCTGGCGCCTGCGTCACCGCTACGACATCATCTACTCCCTTCAAATGTCGCCGCTTGCGGTGGTAGCGGTTATCTTTGGCAAAATAACGCATAAACCGACCGTGATCAGTATTCCCAGCACCGGACCGGGCAAGATGCTGCGACCAGAGGATGCAACCCTGATGGCCGACACGCTCACCGATACCAGCTTCCTCAAGGTTGCTTACAACGATATTATGTTAGGCGATATTGCTGACCTGTCCCAGACGGCGCTGGGAGGTCAGACCATGATCCATTTCCTGAAACAGTCAGATGCCTTCTATCAGATAATGAGCAGCCGCAGCTATCCCTATCTCACTTCGCACGGATTTCGGCCAGAAAAGATTTTTTTAATCCCTAACGGGGTCGATATAGAGAAATTTCATCCCGATCCTCGCTCCCGTCCTGACCCAACCAGACCGGAACGCGATATCCTTTGTGTCGCACGCCTGCAATACCCTAAAGGCGTTGATGTGCTGCTCCATGCCTGGGCGCGAATGATGAAGGGATCAGCAGCATGGAGGACGCGGCTGAAGCCCAGGCTGCTGCTTGCCGGTACGGGTCCGCTGCAACAACAGTTGGAGCAGTTGGCAACGGCGCTGGGCATTCACGATAGCGTCGTGTTTCTTGGATTACGCACAGACGTTGTGCTGTTGCTGCAACAATGCTGGAGCTTTGTGCTGCCTTCGCGCTGGGAAGGTATGCCTAACGCCCTGCTGGAGGCAATGGCCTGCGGTATCCCCTGTATCGCCACCAGAGTGAGCGGCAGCGAGGATATTATTGCCGATGGCATCAACGGCTTGCTGGTAGAGCCGGAGCAGCCAGCAGAGATGGCCCAGGCCCTGCGCCGCATGATAGAGGATGCCGAGCTGGCGCAAAAGCTGGCCCAGGAAGGCTACGCTACCGTACAGCGCGATTACCAGCTTATACACGTCACCCGGCAGTGTGTTGACCTCTATCGTCACGCCCTGGCAAAAGATCAGACAGCATTCATCGCGTCCAATAGCACATATATGAAGGGAAGAGAGTATGAGCAACAAGCCATTCATTGCAGACGACCTGAGCGCACCCACGATGAAGCGGGGAGCTACAAGCGCGACAGGGGCGTTGGCCGTCTGGAATAGCAAGCCGCGCATCTATATCGCTATCAGCACCTTCCTCCCTCTGATCGGAGGAGCAGAGACGCAAACGATGGTGCAGAGCCAGCATCTTCTCGAAAAGGGCTATGCCGTTACGGTCGTTACTTTTCGTCATCAGGCAAGCTGGCTGCCAGAGGAAAGCATAAAGGGCGTCCCCGTAATCCGTGTCGCCGGGCCGCTCCTGCACGGACGCGAGCGCTTGCCTCGCTTTTTACAGCGATTCTTGTATCTGCTGGCAATGCTGACGATGAGCTGGACGCTATGGCGGCATCGCCAGCAATTTGATGTGTTACAGGTCTGCCAGTTCAGCCTGCTGGTCGCGCCACTGGCCTTGGTATGTCGTTTAGCTGGCAAAGCTATGACCATTGTTGTGATTAGCGCGGGGACCGACAAAGCCACAAAGACGAACGCGCTAGCAAGGTTAAGCGCAGGCCCGCTCGATCCCGCCACGCCCTGGCTGCAAGTTGACGCACAAACCTGGGTCGATGGCGATCTATACGGCTTTAAGAGAGCTGGCAAGACCATCATGCGCTTTACCTGTGCTCAACTGCGACAGATGGGAGCCGTGGTCATCGCGCTGAGCACCCGCATGCAGCGCTACCTGGAAAATAATGGCCTGGCGCGGCTGGATATCCAGCTCATACCTAATGGAGTCGATGCCAGCCGCTTTCGTCCAGCGCCGGAGCATTTTACCGGAGCAAACGCTCAAACTGTCATTTGCGTCTCTCAATTGCGTTACGAGAAAGGCATCGATGTCCTGCTGCAAGCGTGGCATCTCGTCCAACAGCAATTGCCAGACGCGCGGCTCATCATTGTCGGCAGCGGACCATTACAGGCGCAGTTAGAGCAATTAGCAAGCGCGCTCTGTATCGCGGATAGCATCGAATTCGCAGGATTGTGCAACGATGTGCCACGACAGCTACACCGTGGCTCTATCGCCGTACTGCCATCTCGCTGGGAGGGCATGCCCAACGCTCTGCTAGAAGCTATGGCTAGCGGCCTTGCCTGCGTGGCAACGCGCGTGAGCGGTAGCGAAGATATCATCCAGGATGGCTACAACGGCCTGCTTGTTGAGGCGGAAGACTATTGCGGCCTGGCTGATGCGCTACTCACTCTGGCCCAAAACCCGCTCCTCGCCAAAAAATACGGATACGCTGCCCGTAACACCATTGTCCTTAACCCAATCGAGCAAGAGTATGATGCGAGGAAAAGCGATCAATCGCAGGAAGAACGCGATCAATCGGACGGACGCGATCAATCGGGTCCCTACGAACTCGAGCATATCCTGAATAAATACATTGAAACATATCAAAAAATCACCGATAGAGGACAGGGAGTAAACAATTTACCGGACGCGCTAAACCAGGTTCTGCGAACACGATGATGCACATTAACTATTAAATTCGGTAATAAACACTTCTACCATTGATGAATTAATTTGTTAATCTGCATCATCGAACCGGTAGGGACCCGATTTATCGCGTCCGATTTATCGCTTACCCGCAGGAAAGGAACACAAATCATGTGTGGCATTGCAGGTTTTCTTCATCTGAGCGCCGATCAGCGCCAGGCGCAGCATCTCATCGAGGCCATGTGCCAGGCGATCCGCCATCGCGGCCCCGACGCTCAAGGCACCTGGTGCGATGAGACCATCGCTTTGGGCGCTCGTCGTCTCGCCATCATCGACCGGCAAGGCGGTCAGCAGCCCATCTTCAATGAGGACGGTTCCATCCTCGTCGTCTTCAATGGCGAGCTCTACAACTATCGCCAGCTCCGTGAGCAGCTAGAGCGGCGCGGCCATCGCTTCTGCACTCAGAGCGATACCGAGGTCCTCGTTCACGCCTACGAAGAGCATGGCACCGCCTGCCCTCAGCATCTGCGCGGCATGTTCGCCTTCGCCCTCTGGGACCGCTCCCGCCACCGCCTGTTGCTGGCGCGCGACCGCTTCGGCAAAAAGCCCCTGCACTACTTCTGGGATGGACAGCGCCTCCTGTTTGCCTCCGAGATCAAAGCGCTCTTGCAAGCTGACATCCCGCGCCAACTCAACCATCAAGCCCTTGACGAGTTCCTGCTCTATCGCTACGTGCCCTCGCCCCATACCCTCTTTGCCCACATTTACAAGCTGCCTGCCGCCCACACCCTCGTCTATGAACGGGGAGAGCTCTACCTGCAGCGTTATTGGGACCTCTCCTTTGCTCCCACCTGCCACGATGACGCAGCCACCGCCATCGCTCGCACCCGGGCGTTGCTAGAGGAAGCGGTGCAGGTCCGGCTGATGAGCGAGGTGCCCCTGGGCGCCTTCCTGAGCGGCGGCCTCGACTCCAGTGTGGTCGTGGGCCTGATGAGCCACCTGATGGAGCAGCCGGTCAAAACTTTCGCCATCGGCTTTGAGGAAGACGCCTATAACGAGCTGCCCTATGCGCGACGAGTGGCCCAGCACTTTGGCACCCAGCATCACGAGTTTGTGGTGCGGCCCGACCTGGTCTCGGTGTTGCCTCATCTGGTGCGCGCCTATGACGAGCCGTTCGCCGACTCCTCGATGCTGCCCACCTACTACGTCTCCAAGCTGGCGCGCGAGCATGTCACCGTGGTCTTGAGCGGCGATGGCGGCGACGAGATCTTTGGGGGATACGAGCAGTATCAGCGCGAGTACAATCTCCATCGCATTCCAGCATCGATACGCAACGCGTTAGGACACGCGAGTGTGCTCCTCCCGGAGGGTACGCGCGGCAAGAAGCGCCTCGGCACATGGTTGCGCGATTACGGCACCCGGCAGATAGAATCCTTGATGCTATTCCCGGATTACCGTCGCTCCGCCATCTATAGCAGCGCGTACTATGAGCAGGTGCGTCACTACAACCCGTTTGAGCGCCATCTCGCGGAATATCGCCAGGCGCGGCACCTTGACGCGACGGCGCGCATGCAACTTGTTGATATCCGCACCTATCTCACCGATGATATTCTGGTCAAGGTGGACCGGGCCAGCATGTTCAACTCGCTAGAGACGCGTGCCCCCCTGCTCGATCATCTCCTGGCCGAATACGTCTGCTCGCTTCAACCCTCGCTGCGTGTGCGCTACAACCAGACAAAATACCTGCTACGAAGGATCGCCCAGGACCTGCTCCCACCAGAGGTCATCACGCGTCCCAAGCAAGGCTTTACCATTCCACTGGCAAAGTGGTTCAGCCATGACGCATCCGGCTACGCCCACGACATTCTTGGTTCGCAGCAAGCACGAGAACGCGGCATCTTCCATCCACAACTGATGAAAAAGCTGCTGCAAACAGATGGCAGTACCAGATTGGCAAACCATAGCCAGGCGCTCTGGACGCTGCTCTGTCTGGAATTATGGTTCCAGACCTATATGGACAGCCCACCAGCCTCCCTAACCCTAAATAAACTTGAACACACCGTCACTTCGTAGGGACCCGATTTATCGCGTCCTCGGGCGATTGATCGCCTTCCCTTTATTGCTTATCCCAGGAAAGGAGCCAACACATGTGTGGCATTGCAGGTTTTCTTCATCTGAGCGCCGATCAGCGCCAGGCGCAACATCTCATCGAGGCTATGTGCCAGGTGATCCGCCATCGCGGCCCCGACGCTCAAGGCACCTGGTGCGATGAGACCATCGCTTTGGGCGCTCGTCGCCTCGCCATCATCGACCGGCAGGGCGGTCAGCAGCCCATCTTCAATGAGGATGGCTCCATCCTTGTCGTCTTCAATGGCGAGCTCTACAACTATCGCCAGCTCCGTGAGCAGCTAGAGCGGCGCGGCCATCGCTTCTGCACCCAGAGCGACACTGAGGTCCTCGTCCACGCCTACGAAGAGCATGGCACCGCCTGCCCTCAGCATCTGCGCGGCATGTTCGCCTTCGCGCTGTGGGACCGCTCTCGCCAACGCCTGTTGCTGGCGCGCGACCGCTTCGGCAAAAAGCCCCTGCACTACTTCTGGGATGGACAGCGCCTCCTGTTTGCCTCCGAGATCAAAGCGCTCTTGCAAGCTGACATCCCGCGCCAACTCAACCATCAAGCCCTTGACGAGTTCCTGCTCTATCGCTACGTGCCCTCGCCCCATACCCTCTTTGCCCACATTTACAAGCTGCCTGCCGCCCACACCCTCGTCTATGAACGGGGAGAGCTCTACCTGCAGCGTTATTGGGACCTCTCCTTTGCTCCCACCTGCCACGATGACGCAGCCACCGCCATCGCTCGCACCCGGGCGTTGCTAGAGGAAGCGGTGCAGGTCCGGCTGATGAGCGAGGTGCCCCTGGGCGCCTTCCTGAGCGGCGGCCTCGACTCCAGTGTGGTCGTGGGCCTGATGAGCCACCTGATGGAGCAGCCGGTCAAAACTTTCGCCATCGGCTTTGAGGAAGACGCCTATAACGAGCTGCCCTATGCGCGACGAGTGGCCCAGCACTTTGGCACCCAGCATCACGAGTTTGTGGTGCGGCCCGACCTGGTCTCGGTGTTGCCTCATCTGGTGCGCGCCTATGACGAGCCGTTCGCCGACTCCTCGATGCTGCCCACCTACTACGTCTCCAAGCTGGCGCGCGAGCATGTCACCGTGGTCTTGAGCGGCGATGGCGGCGACGAGATCTTTGCAGGGTACCGCCATTACCAGCGAGAGCATTTCATCAGTTATATTCCTGGATTTATATGTTCAATGTTTAGCCAGGCCGCTCAGCTTATGCCTGACGGTATGCAAGGAAAAGGACGCCTGAGCAATTTACACCAGGATCTCGGCCTGCGCTATGTGCATGGCACAATGGTCTTCCCGTCCGCTTCACGTTTAACGATGTTCACCTCTGAGTATTTCGCACATATACGCGATTATAACCCTTATGCACGGCAGGCTGGACAGTTCGCGGCAATCTCGCACCTGGATGTCGTCGCCCAGATGCAATGCATTGATATACGTAACTATCTGGTTGACGATATTCTGGTCAAAGTGGACCGGGCCAGCATGTTCAACTCGTTGGAGACGCGCGCTCCCTTGCTCGATCATCTCCTGGCCGAATACGTCTGCTCGCTTCAACCCGCGCTGCGTATGCGTCACGGCACATTGAAATATCTGCTCAAGCAGGTCGCCGCTGATATCGTGCCGCCGGATATTCTCGCTCGCAAGAAACAGGGCTTCGCGGTCCCCATCGAGCGCTGGTTTCGCGGCAGCCTCGCGGACTATGCGCATGATACGCTGCTCTCCCTACAGGCTCAACAGCGCGGCATTTTCAACCCGCGCTTCGTCAGCAACCTGTTAAAAGCGCATACCAGTACCAGACTGATCAATCATAGCGCGGCAATCTGGACGCTGCTCTGCCTGGAATTATGGTTCCAGACCTATATGGACGGGAGAAATGAGGTAATCCCTGACGATTGTTCATACGTACCTCAGGTCATTCTATAGAGAGGGCAACCGCAAGGGGTGGCCCTACGGCATGGTAGGGGCGGCGCTAGCCCCCGCCCAGGAAAGGAGCTAGTTTATGTGTGGTATCTGCGGCGTTTATAACGCTCAAAGTGGAGAACCTGTCTCAAGGGCATTGATTGAACGCATGACACGTTTGATTGCTCATCGTGGACCAGATGATGGCGGCAGCTATTTCGATGGTCCGGTGGGACTAGGCTTCGCTCGCCTCAGCATTATTGATCTGGCAGGCGGCCATCAGCCGATGTGCAATGAGACGGGTGAGGTCTGGATCGTTTTCAACGGTGAGATCTGGAACTACCAGGCGTTGCGCAAAGAGTTGAGCGAGAAGGGCCATCAATTCCGTACCAGTTGTGATACTGAAACGATCATCCATACATATGAAGAGTTCGATACTGACTGCCTGAAGCGGCTGCACGGCATGTTCAGCTTTGCCATCTGGGATAGCCGTCGCCGTCGCCTCTTCCTGGCCCGGGACCGCGCCGGCAAAAAACCGCTTTACTACACCCAGATCAATGGAAATTTTATCTTCGCCTCGGAGATCAAGTCGCTGCTATGCCATCCTCTCGTCAAGCGCGAGGCCGATATGCAGGCATTAAGCGATTTTCTCAGCGTGCGCTACGTGCCCGCGCCCGCTACGCTTTTCGCCAACATTTATAAAGTGCTGCCCGGCCATTGGCTGCGCTATGAAAACGGCACCATTCAACAGCAGTGCTATTGGGATTTTACTTTTGGCAAGGTAGAACAGTTCCCCATCAAGCATTATCTTAAAGGCATCCGAGAACATGTCTATCGTGCAGTCGAGGAACGGATGATGGCGGATGTGCCGGTAGGGGCGATGCTGAGCGGCGGCGTCGATTCCAGCATCATCACCGGCATCATGAGCAAGCTTACCAGCTATAATGTCAAAACCTTCTCGGTCGGCTTCGACCATCCTGAGTACAGTGAACTCCCTTATGCCAGGCTGGTAGCCGATCACTTCGGCACCGACCATCATGAACTGATCGTCAAATCTGCGGATATGATCCGCTACTGGCCTTTGTTGACGTGGCATAGGGACGAACCTGTGAGCGAGCCATCCGATCTGGGCGTCTACCTGATCTCTAAGCTAGCTCGTCAGTATGTCAAAGTCGTGCTCTCCGGCGAAGGGGGCGACGAACTCTTCGCGGGCTATCCCAAATACGTGGTTGACTGGCTGGCTAACTACTATCTCCTGCTTCCCTCCTCCATGCGCGACCAGTTCATTATGCCAATGATTGAACGTCTGCCATATCATATGCGCAAATTAAAGATGGCCGCTCGCAACCTCTCGCAGCCAGCGCCACAACGCTGGATGAGCTGGTTCGGCATCTTCAACGGCCCGCTTAAAGACCGCCTGCTCACCGAGCACGTAAAAGCAGCCGTTGAGCCTGACGCCAGCCGTGCCTTCCGCCGCTTATTAGAGCAAAACCCGCAGCGCGACCAGCTCTCGTCAATGCTCTACCTGGACACAAAAATCTGGCTGCCGGACAACCTGCTAATGAAAGGGGACAAAATGACGATGGCGGCTTCGCTGGAGGCCCGCATCCCGCTGCTCGACCATCGTCTCATTGAGTACGCGGCAAACATCCCCTCGCATCTGAAAATCACAACATTGCAGGCAAAGTATCTGCTCAAACGCGCCTTCGCCGACTTCCTGCCCGCCCCCATTCTGACGCGCAAGAAGATGGGCTTCAACGTGCCGACGGGAATCTGGTTTCGCGAGGGGCAGCGCGAGTTCATCACGCATCTGCTGCTCTCCGAACGCATGCGCAGTCGCGGCTATTTTAATGATCAATGCGTAGCCAGGATGCTGCACGATCACTTAGCGGGCAGAACCAACCATCAGGCTCAGCTCTTCACGCTCGCCAGCCTCGAACTGTGGTTCCGCGTCTTCATCGACCCCGCCGAACTGACCATGCCCGACATTTCTTCGGCGGAAATGTCAGGCACAGAGAGACTCGTAGGGAGCTTATCGCCAATGGCCCCCGTTGAGAGCGGAGGCTTGCATCTGGGCTCTGCCGCAACTCAGCCCATCCAGAAAGGAGCGCTGCTTTGGCTTCATCGTCCGATGCATCAGGGGTGATTGACAAGCACCCCGTCTTGCCCCAGACCTGCCGGAGCAAGAGCGTTCATCAACCAAGAACGTTTTACCTGAGCATGGACTTCTTGCTCAGAACCTGTCCGTTCAGTTGGAAAAGAACCGTGGGGCGAAACCGTCTCTCTCCGGCAAGCCGGAGTGTCTTATGCCCTCAAATTAGTGTATCAGAGACCACAAACCAGGTCAACAAGGAGGCGGCGCGGATACCCCTGGCTTGAGCCAGGGGTATCCGCGCCGAATGAAGCATGAAATTCAACAGTTTGCGCGTTTTGATGGTAACGGGTGTCTATCCCACAGAGCAGCAGTCACACGCAGGAACATTCATCAAAAGCCAGGTTGACTCGCTTATCGCAGCCGGCCTCACGGTCGATATCCTTCATCCCAGACCCGGACCGCCGCTGCTGCGCTATATCTCGGCTGCCATCCAGGTCTTTGGCAAAACGTTTACCGGACGTTACGACATCGTACATGGACATTATGGCCTCTGGTGCCTTGTTGCTCGCCTGCAATGGAGAGCGCCGGTCGTTGCCTCATTTCTGGGTGACGACATTCTAGGCACAATTACAGCAGAGGGCCATCATAGCACAAAAGGGCAGATCGTGGCAGCTATCAGCCGCAAGCTATGCTACCTGGCGGACGCCGTTATTGTTAAATCGATACAGATGAAAGAAGAGGCGCGGGGACCGCAGCACAAAATTTTTGTTATCCCCAATGGCGTCAATTTTGAGCAATTCCATCCCATCGCCCGCGAAGAGGCGCGCTCCATGCTCGGATGGGACCAGCAACGCTACTATGTGCTTTTCAGCAATAATCCAGCTATTCCCGTTAAAAACTTCCCTCTGGCTCAGGCCGCAGTTGAACGCGTACGCAGCAAAGGCTTTGACGTGGAACTGGTCGTTGCCAGCGGCCTGCCACATACAACGGTAGCAACCTATATGAATGCCTGCAATGCCCTTATCCTCACCTCCCTCGCCGAGGGCTCGCCCAACGTTGTCAAAGAGGCAATGGCCTGCAACATCCCCGTTATCGCGACCGACGTGGGCGATGTCGCCGCCGTCATTGGCCGCACCTACGGTTGCCACGTCTGTTCTCATGACCCTGAAGAACTGGCAAAGGCATTGGAAGCAGTCCTGCAACATGGCGAACGAACAACAGGACGACAGGATATCAGTTATCTCGACAACGCGCTTATAGCACAACAAATCATTGCACTCTATGGCAGAGCACTGGTAGGGACCCGCTTCAGCGCGTCCGCTTTAGCGCCTTCCCATAACACATGATACTGTAGCGAACATTCGCCCAAAAAAGGAGACAAGCCATGCGCAAAGCTAAAAATATTCTGATGGTAGTGGAAAATCTCTCTGTACCCTCCGACCCGCGCGTGTGGCGCGAGGCCCAGACGTTACGCCAGCTCGGCTTCCGCGTCTGCATCATCTCTCCAAAGGGAGAGACGCGCGACAAAAGTGCCTACGATTGCATCGATGGCATCCACATCTACCGCTATCATCCAGCGCCCGCAAAGCATACATCTTTTGGCTATATGAAAGAATATCTACTCGCTCTGCTCAAAACGTTCGGTCTGAGCCTCAAAATATGGTATCGCCACGGCTTTTCCGTCATCCACGCGGCTAATCCGCCGGATATCTTTTTCATTCTCGGCCTCTTCTACCGCTTTTTTGGCAAGGCGTACGTGTTCGATCAACACGATCTGGCACCGGAGATGTTCCGTGTCAAGTTTCAAGGACGCCTGGCGCTCTGCTACCGATTGCTCCGGTTCTGCGAATATTACTCCTATCGCACGGCTGACATCGTTATCACCACCAACGCGTCTCAGAGGCAGCTTGCTATCAAACGTGGACGATGCCACCCTGAGAAGGTTTTTGTCGTCCGCAACGGGCCGGATATAGCGCGCTATGCGCCCGTTGCCGCCGAACCGTCTCTAAAGCAAGGCAAGCGTTTTTTGCTGGTCTACATCGGGATCATGGGGACGCAGGATGGCGTTGACTATGCCCTCTATGCGTTGCAAAAGCTCGTCCATCAGCGAGGCCGCCAGGATGTTTTGCTGGCGCTCATGGGCGATGGCGATCAGCTTCCAGCGCTCAAGGCGCTCACTCATCAGCTTCGCCTCGATCCCTATGTGCATTTCACCGGCTGGGTGCAGCGCCATGACTTGCTGCGTTACCTTACAATGGCCGATATTGGCCTCTCACCCGATCCGAGCAATGAGCTCAATGATCGCAGCACGATGCTCAAGACGATGGAATATATGGCAATGGGCAAGCCGGTCGTCGCCTTTGATCTCCCGGAAACGCGTTACTCTGCACAGGAGGCCGCGCTCTATGCTACGGCCAACAGCGTAGAGGATTTCGCCGATAAGATCGCAATATTGCTTGACGATGCCGAGCTGCGTCGTCACATGGGTGCCTATGGGCGCAAACGCATTGCAGAGGAGTTGTGCTGGGAGCGCTCCAAATTACCACTCTGGCGAGCTTATGAGACGCTTTTTGCCACAGCCGGCACAATGGAGGTAGAGACAGCTTCACTATCAGCAAAGGGAAAGGAAGATTTGCTCCCCTCAATTATTGGCGGGGAGTAAGTGACATCGCTTTATGAGAACAGCACGTTACCTGGTCACAGGTGGAATGGGATTTATCGGTTCGCATATCGCCGAAGCGCTGTTGAAGCAGGGCGAGACGGTGCGGATCTTCGACAATATGGCAACCGGTCGCGCGCTCAATGTAGCCGCATTGCAAGGGCTGCCGGGACATCTAGAGATCATGCATGGCGATCTGCGTTCTATAGACGCGGTTACAAGGGCGGTCGCGGGGGTAGAGGTAGTCTTTCACCAGGGGGCACTGGCATCCGTGCCGCGCTCAATCGCCGACCCGACCAGTTCACTGGAAATTAATATCAACGGCACCCATAATGTGCTGCTGGCAGCGCGAGACAACGGCGTGCGGCGCGTCGTTTACGCCAGTTCTTCTTCAGTGTATGGAGATACGCCCACATTGCCAAAACGCGAGGATATGCCCACCGCACCTATGTCGCCCTACGCGCTCCAAAAACTCACTGGAGAATTGCTCTGCGACATATTTTCCCGCATCTACGAGCTAGAAACCGTGGCGCTGCGCTACTTTAACGTGTTTGGGCCGCGCCAGGACCCGGCTTCGGAGTATGCCGCCGTCATCCCCCGTTTCCTCACCGCCCTGCTTGAGCAACGCCGCCCTATTGTGTTTGGTGACGGTGAGCAGACACGCGACTTTACCTATGTGGAGAATGTGGTACAGGCAAACCTGCTGGCCGCAGCAGCGTCCGGCGCAGTAGGAGCCGCCATTAATATCGGCTGCGGCGAACGCATCTCGCTCAATGGCGTCTTGCAGATCGCTGGCGCGTTGCTGGGCATCGAGGTGGAAGCTGAATATCGCGACCCACGTCCCGGCGACGTACGGGACAGCCTGGCTGATATTACCAGAGCAAAACGGCTGCTTGGATACACCCCAACGGTGAGCTTTTCTGACGGGCTGGCATATACGCTCGCAGCACTGCGAGCAGAGGCCGCTTCATCAAAACTTGTATAGCACAAAAGCCCATCCAAAAAATGATGGGCTTTTGTTTTCAGACGCTGTATTAACGCAAAGAGACTAATGTATCAGCTTTCTCCTGACCATCCAACTCTTCTTGAGCCGTCGCCAGGACTTTTACCACAGCCAGTCCCACACCGCCATGTGCGCGGGGTCGCGCCCCCGTACGAATAGCGTTGGCAAAATCCTCGCACTCCAGGCGTAGCGGCTCAATCCAGTCAATATGAGGAATGGTGATAGCTCCATAGCGATAGGAAATCACCGGATCGGCGTGGACATCGGCCCCTTTGTTATACACTTTGATCATCTCCGCCGGATTGGTATCGTCATAAACAACCATCCTGGCATCACCAATGATGGTCACGCGTCGAATTTTGCAGGGATGCAGCCAGCTCACATGGAGATGGGCGGTCATCCCATCGGCAAAACTCAGGTCGAGATGGGCGATATCGCTGATATGGGGTTGCAGGTGAGCGTGAGCCTGCACTTTAATACGTTCCGGCGCTTTACCAAAGAGATAGAGCAAGATTGAGATATCGTGCGGCGCAAGATCCCAGATCACATTAATATCATTGCGGAATAATCCTAGATTGACGCGTTCGGTTTCGACGCAATAGATTTTGCCCAGGTCTCCATTCTGGATCATCTTGCGCAACTCATTGACGGCAGGACTGTATTCAAATGTATGGCCCACCATCAACGTACGATCTACCGTTTTTGCCAGCTCAATCAGATCCTCGGCCTCCGCAACGCTGGCAGTGAGGGGCTTCTCGACCAGCACATGTTTGCCATGCAAAAGGGCCGCTTTGGCAAGCTCGTAGTGCGTTCGCACAGGGGTGGCGATCACCACCGCATCGACATCGGAAAGCAACACTTCTTCGACCCGCGTCGTCGCCCGTATCCAGGGCTGGTTCGCCACTATTGAGGTCAGGCGGCGCTCATCCATATCGGCCACCATCGTTACCGCCGCAAGAGGCAAACTATTCAGATTACGCGCAATCTTCGGCCCCCAGTATCCCCAGCCTATAACGCCAAAGTGCAGTTCTTTCATATATTATGATGTCCTTTACTATAACCTTACCTGTTAGCGTATCAGCTCAACCATTCAGGTAAATTATATTGTACAAGTGCAGCATTAGACAAGGCTATAGATAAGAGGCATGCGGCACAATATTGCGCCTGACAGCGTCTACGACCAGTTGTATCTGTTCTTCCGTTAGCTCTGGATACATTGGTAAAGAGACGATACGGCTGGCTGCGGCCTCTGTAACGGGTAGCATACCGGTTTGATAGCCATAGCGCGCGCAGGCGGGCTGCAAGTGCAGAGGAATAGGATAATGGATGTTCGTGCCGATCCCTTCCTGCTCCAGCGCCTGACGAAACTGATCGCGTTCGGGCACCTGTACCACATAATAACAATAGACATGACTCCCCCACGGGCGCGTCACCGGCACCTTTTCCACAACTCCGCGCAACTGCTCGGTATACGTGCGAGCATGAGATTGGCGAGCGGCATTCCATTGTTCCAGATATGGCATTTTTATCTGCAACACTGCGGCCTGCATCTCGTCGAGGCGAGCGTTGACCCCCATAATCTCGTGCCGGTAGCGTACGCGGGAGCCGTGGTCGCGGATCATACGCATCTTTTCGGCCAGCCGTCCATCATTCGTCGTACAGATTCCTGCCTCGCCAAAGGCCCCCAGATTTTTACTATAATAAAGGCTGAAGGCCGCCACATCGCCGAAGCTGCCAACGCGCTGACTCTGATAGGTCGCGCCATGCGCCTGAGACGCATCCTCAATGATCCGTAAGCCGTGCTTGCGAGCAAAATCCATTACGGGCTGCATCTCGACGGCGTGCCCGTAGAGATGGACAGGCAAAATGGCACGGGTGCGAGCGGTAAGCACCTCTTCCAGTCCGCGCCACTCCATCAGATAGGTATCGGGATCGACATCAACAAAAACAGGCGTCGCCCCCACCATAGCAATCGCCTCAACAGTCGCAATAAACGTATTCGCGACTGTAATCACCTCGTCGCCGGGGCCAATATCGCAGGCGCGCAGAGCCAGGGCCAGCGCATCGGTTCCTGAGGATACACCTATCCCATACTGACAGCCGCAATAGGTCGCGAACGTCTGCTCGAACGCCCGCTGTCGAGGCCCGAGAAAGAGCTGCATACTTTCAAGTATCTCCTCGAAAGCAGCCATGATTTCGGATTTTAACGGCAGATATTGCGCGTGCAGATCAACAAGAGGCACTTTCATCGATAGTATCACTCCTTATAAGCTTTTAAGAGGACAACGCCTTACGGTTTTATCACCTGGACGCTTGCTAATTTACAACATCTCCATCCTAATACCTGATCATTATTCACCGGTTCCGGCTAAGCTTGTAGTCAAATAGAGAAAAGGCTGAATGTATCAAAGCAGCCTCAAGGTCGTGTAGTAGGGAGCATACTATGATTATTCAGTCAAGACCTATCGAGACGCCCGCACCCATTACGCTCAATCCTGGCTATTTGCGAGCAAAGCGTTTCCTCGATATTGCCTTCACCCTTCTGCTAGCTCCCTTAATTATATGTATCGGCCTGATCGTTGCAATATGTATTAAGCTGGACTCTAAAGGACCGGTCTTTTTCCGGCAGAAAAGGGTGGGGCAGAACGGTGTTGAGTTTGAAATGCTCAAATTCCGTTCCATGTACAGAAACGCCAATCAGATTGCCCATCAGCAAAATATCGTGAAATACATGAACGGAGAGATGCTCAACGCGGATGGGGCGGAGAGCCATATGGCATACAAGGCCGCCAATGATCCCCGCATTACCAGAGTGGGGAGATTTATCCGCAAAACGAGCCTTGATGAAATCCCTCAGTTCTGGAATGTGCTCCGTGGGCAAATGTCGCTGGTTGGGCCACGTCCTCCTCTCCCCTATGAAGTTGAGCTCTATAGCCCTCATGAGTGGCTACGCATGGTTGGGAAACCGGGCCTGACGGGAACCTGGCAGGTATATGGGAGATCGCGCGTCACCTTCCAAAACATGGTGAAAATGGATCTTGAATACCTTGCGCATCAATCCCTCTGCCACGATATCAAGCTTATTCTCCTTACTATTCCGGTCATCATTTTTGCTCGCGGAGGGGCATAGCGACGAGATGGCCGTTTGCCGGGAATGCTGCAAACGGCCATCTTGTTGTATCGCCTTATCTACATGGAAACCACCCGTAAGTGTGCAGGCTCCTGAGCATCCAGCTCCCCGTTAGAGCGCAGGCTCAGGGTATATCCTACGCCAGGGACGGTTAAAATATAGCGGGGCTTCCCTGGGTCCAGTTCGATCTTCTGACGCAAATGACGTATGTGGGCTTTGATCAAGCATACATCTCCTTCGCCATTATACCCCCATACATGCGTCACAATATGATTCGCCGTGCATACCTCATTCACGTTTGCCGCCAATAAATGCAAGAGTTTGCTTTCGGTTGGCGTCAACCGCACCACCTTCTCGCGGACCGTGGCCTCGTTATGCAAAGAATCGATGCAAATAGGTCCAACGGTAATGACAGAAGAAGGCCGTCGCTCCAGGGTAGAACGCGCTCTCCTGCTGATGGCACGAATACGGGCAAGCAATTGGGAAGGAAAGAAGGGCTTGCGTAAATAATCATCCATTCCGGCATCCAGGCAGCGGATCTCGTCCTGTACATCCTTGCCATCTGTTATCACCATCACTAACGCGTCGTGCTTCTGACGAAGTTCGCGGCACATCGTCAGGGCATCCACATCCTGGAGAGCTGTATCCAGAATGACCAGGTCGGGGCAACGCTCAACCCACTCGCTCCTCGCTTTCTCGGCGTTATAGGCACGATACACTTCGTAACCAAGCGTTCTTAGCCAACTCGTAAGCATTTCGACCAGATCACGGTCACTATCGATAACCAGCAATTTCATCGGCACTCCTTGCATTTTCTCTCTACCGGACTATTCCTTATAGCCCCCACTATTACTACGCATGTTACATGCCTAATACGCACAGCCAGAAAATACAGAAAGCTCATCTTCTACTGGAGTTATCATATGTTACAAGTTTGAAGCGATTACATCGTCAGAAGGAGTCCTACAGCAATGCCGACCAGTCCGCCGACGAACACCTGAACGGGGGTATGCCCGATTAACTCGCGTAGCCGCTCCTCCGCTATTGGGTGTCCTTGAAAGGCCTCATCTATCATCTGATTGAGAATACGCGCCTGGATACTGACGGCGCGCCGGACCCCGGCAGCATCGTACATCACAATGCTCGCCAGTACAACCGTTATGGCGAAAACAGCCGATCCCACGCCGTCCACACGGCCTGTCGCAGTTGCCAGCCCTGTTACCAGCGCCGAATGAGAGCTGGGCATCCCCCCCGAGGAGACCAGGCGATTCAGGTTGAGCTTGCGCTGGCGGAATAATTCATAGATCGTTTTGCTTACCTGCGCAATAGCCCATGCCAGAAACGATGCCACCAGTATACGATTATCAAGCAGTGTATTACTCATCAGATATCAGGGAACCTCTTTTACAATGCCCTTCCGAGCGACTGAGCGCTCCCACGATGATGCGGGGAGCTACAGGTGCGATGGCGGCGTTGTCGCTCGGAATTTCAGGACTATTCCATTTGTTGCACCGACAACGAGCCATCGGCGGCGGTGCTCAGTTGCTGCACCGACAATTCCGCCTGTTGCAATAACATATTGCAGTGTTGCGCCAATTTCATCCCTTCTTGATAATATTGCAGCGCGCGCTCAAGCGGCATTTTTCCATCCTGCAACGCCGTCACCGCAGCTTCAAGCTGCATGAAGGCTTCTTCAAAAGATAACGTTTCCACGCTCAACCTCACCTTCCCTTTACTGGCAAACTTCTACCGGGATATAACCATCCTGGACCTGGATGGTCAACCTGTCACCCACCTGAACCTGTTGTATGCTGGTCACCACAACCTGTTCGGCATCATGGCGCACGACAGCGTAGCCGCGAGCAATCGTTAATAAGGGACTCAAAGCATGCAGTCGCTCAACAACGCCGCGCAGACGTTCGCCGTGCAACGAAACCATATGCTGCATGCGCGTCTGCAAACGCTCAACGGTATCATCGATCTGCTGCCGACGTTGATCGATCAGATTGAGAGGGCTGGCGCGGCGCAAATCCTGCATCGCGTACTCCAGTTGCCCCTGCAAATCGTCGATCCGTTCTCTCATTAAAGCGGTCAGCAGGAGTTGCTTTTCCTGCACCTCCACGCGCCAGTCCTCGATATTGGGGACAGCGATGGTAGCCGCAGCCGTTGGCGTTGAAGCGCGGTGGTCTGCGACAAAATCGGCGATGGTGAAGTCCGTTTCGTGCCCAACGCCACTGATGACAGGAATACGCGAGCGCGCAATGGCACGCGCGACCACCTCTTCATTGAAAGCCCACAACTCTTCTATCGAGCCGCCGCCGCGTCCCACAATGATCACCTCTGCCTCGCCATGCTCATTGAGCAAATCCAGAGCGGTGGCAATGGAGGCGGGCGCCTCGGCTCCCTGCACTAACGCGGGCGAAAAAATCACCTGGACCAGCGGATAGCGCATACGCAACACACGCAGCATATCTTGCAGGGCCGCGGCCTGCGGAGAGGTAACGATCCCGATGACCGCCGGTTGCTGCGGCAAAGGACGTTTTCTTTCGGGATCAAAAAGGCCCTCCGCTGCCAGCCGGGCCTTGAGTTGTTCAAACTGCTGAAAAAGCGCCCCCTCTCCCAACAGCTTGACGCTTTCTACATAACATTGCAGCTTGCCATCGCGCTCATAGTAGGAAATACGACCATTGATGGCAATCGCCATGCCATCGCGCAGGCCAGGAGCGGAGGAGCGCACACGCGAATGCTTAAAAAATACGCACAGGAGCTGAGCTTCCCCTTCTTTGAGCGTAAAATAACAGTGCCCGGAAGGGTAGGTTTTACAGTTGGAGACTTCACCCTGCACCCATATGTTTTGCAGATTGTCATCCATCTCCAACAGGCTCTTGAGATAGTGCGAGAGTTCGGAGACGCTCACAACCGAGGGAGTATCCAGCGCATCTGGCAGATACATACTCCTTATGCCTCCTCCGAGCAATCGATGAGCATTAGCGGTTGTCCGTACTCTACAGCTTGCTCGTCCTGTACAAAGATCTCAACCACCCGCCCGCTTACTGTAGACTCTACCTCGTTGATCACGTTGAGCGACTGAATCGTTCCTACTAGCTGACCAACTTTTACCCGATCTCCGACGGCGACCACGGCTCCCCCTTTGGGTCTGGCCCAGGGATGAAAAACGCCTACGAGAGGCGCAACAATCGTGGCCTTTGCCTCCAGTTCCGACAATGCGCCCTCCTCCGCTCTCGCTGCGGGCGCGATAGCATGGAAACCATTGTGCTCCCCAGCCTCTGGCAGCCGGGCCTTCCTGAGCACCAGGCGCGTCCCCTCTTCGGGACGCTTGACTTCTATTTCGGTCACGTTGCTCTGGTCTAATAATTGGACAAGATGTTGCAACTGCTCGATGCTAATGCTCTGCTCCTCATCGGCAGTCGCCTCGACGTCGTAAGAAGAATGTTTTTGGGCATCCATACAGGCCAGACTCCAATCCCTAAGCTCAGAGGGCATGCAGAAGCGTCCGCTCTCACACTCGCTCTACATACGCCCCCGTTGATGTATTGACGCGAATAAGATCGCCCGTTGCGATGAAGAGTGGCACCTGTACCACCAGCCCTGTCTCAGTGGTTGCCGGCTTGGTGCCACCGGTGGCGGTGTCGCCTTTGAAACCAGGTTCGGTGTACTCCACTCGTAAGGTCAATTTTTCTGGTAATTCAACGGAAATTGGCTCGTCATTATAGCGCACGATATCCAGTTCCAGATTGTCAATCAGGTAACTCTTCGCATCCCCTAATTGTTGCTCGGTCAGGACAATATCATCATAGGTGCTGGTATCCATAAAATGATACTGATCGCCATCCTGATACTGGTAGGTAACGGTTGAGCGATCCAGATACAGACGCTTGAACTTTTCACCGGCATCATAGGTGCGATCAAAAATTGCGCCCGTGCGGATATTACGCAATTTCATACGCACGATGGCGCCACCACGCCCAATTTTAACGTGTTGCCACTCGACGATATTACAGGGCTGGCCCTCGGCCTCAATAACCACGCCCTTTTTCAGCTCACTTGTGGATATCATACCAAAGCTCCTCTATCGTTGAATCACCAACTCGGTTGGTGATTGGGTTAAAACTTCCGCACCATCTTCTTTAATCAGCACACAATCTTCAATCCGTACGCCGCCCCACCCGGAAATATACACTCCCGGCTCAACCGTGACGACGCTGTTAACAGGCAAAAGCTGGTCTTCAGGGGCGCGCATTGAAAGAGCAGGCCCTTCATGGACCTGTAACCCGACGCCATGCCCTGTACTGTGAACATAGTATTGCGCCAGTCCTGCCTGCTTTAAGACGTCACGCGCCAACGCATCACCGGCGACCCCTGACACTCTGGCGCTCAGCCCCTGTTCGCACGTCCTCATCGCCAGCAGAACAGCATCGTAGATCTCACGCATGCGCGGCTCGGCTGGCTCGCCCAGACAAATCGTACGCGTCATATCTGCGCAATATCCCTTATACCGCGCCCCCATATCAATCGTAATCAGCTCGCCACGCCCGATAGGACGCTGTCCAGCGTGAGCGTGGGGCATCGAACTATTAGGGCCAGATGCGACAATCGAGCCAAAGGCCGGACCTTCCGCGCCCAGCTCAACCATTTTGCGTGCTAATTCCCACTGCACCTGCTTCTCTGTCATGCCCGGCTGAATCCATTCGCAAATATAGGCAAAGGTCTTGTCGGTTATCTCAATGGCCTGCCTGAGCAAAGCAATCTCTTCAGCAGATTTGACCTGACGCAACCGGTTCACAAAATTTTGCTCCACAGGTTTGAGGGTATAGACTCCTTCGCTGGCGCTTGCCAGCTTTTCATAATCCAGATAGCTCATATCAGCCGCTTCAAAACCAATTGTCTTCCAACCGTGTTCCTGAGCCAGGATACCAATGGGAGCGGCATACTGACGAGCAGGGGGAATAATTATCTTCCAACCAACTGCCTCTCGTTCGGCAACTTCGGCATAGAGAGGATTGGTTAACAAAATCTGCTGCTCCTGCCCTATCAACAGGGAGCCAGATCCCTCGGTGTCATCATTGAGCCAGCCACTCAGATAGGAGCGGTTCTGCGGCTGAGTGATCAGGAAGGCATCAAGCCCCTGCTCAACCATCCAGGAACGAAGTTGGTTGATATGCTCTTGACCCATGTTATCTCCCCTTTATATTCTCGCGTGCCAGTTCGCCTAATGCTTCTAAGGCCAGAAGATAGCCACGCCCGCCCAGCCCGGCGATCTGCCCCCGGCATACGGGCGCTATTACCGAATGATGCCGGAATGCCTCACGCGCATGGATATTACTCAAATGGACCTCAATCGTAGGACACGTTACCGCTGCCAGCGCATCTCGTAAAGCAATGGAGTAGTGAGTGAGCGCGCCGGGATTGATAATAATTCCGTCCGCTCTCTCCGCATTCTGCTGGATGTAGTCAATCAAGGCCCCTTCGTGATTTGACTGAAAACAGTCCACAGCAATCTCCAAAGACCTGCCGCGTACACAGAGCATCTCGTTGATTTGTTCTAATGTTACTGTACCATATATTTCGGGTTCGCGTTTCCCCAGAGTATTAAGATTTGGCCCATGCAGAACCAGCACAGTAAGCATATCCTACGACCTCTTTCCTGCAAAAAATGCCGTCACGACGCGTTCCACCAGCGCATCGGGCAAGGGTGTGGTTATCACTGCCCCGATACGCTCTGGCATGACCCAATGCACCCGCTTGCCTACCACCTTCTTGTCCAGTTGCGTTGTGGCTAGAATATCTTCCGCCCGCACCGAGCCATGATAGAGCACAGGTAACCCCAACGCGGTCAGCAGCGCATTCTGCCGCGCCGCATCCGTCGCAGCGAACATCCCTGCCTCCTTCGCTATGGCAGCCGCGACCACCATTCCGAGCGAAACCGCCTCCCCATGCAGCCACTCGCCGTAGCCCGACGCGTTCTCTAAGGCATGACCAACGGTGTGACCATAGTTCAAAATAGCCCGCCGTCCCTGTTCCCGCTCATCCCCCTCTATCACTTCCACTTTCAAATCAATGCAACGAGCTATAATTTGACAAAGCAGAGCAACGGGAGGAGGTGCAAACTCTCGCAGCGCCTCCGCATGTGCCTCAAGCAAGACAAATAATTCAGTGTCAAGTATGATACCATACTTGACAACTTCTGCCCATCCCTCCGTACGCTCGCGCTGCGGCAATGTCAGCAGCGTTGCCGGATCAGCCAGGACCAGGCGCGGATGATAGAAGGCGCCAATGAGATTTTTTCCCTTTGTATGATTAATACCTGTCTTACCACCAATAGCGGCATCCACCTGCGCTAACAGGGACGTTGGTACTTGCACCAGCGGTACGCCACGTAAATAGGTTGCCGCGACAAAACCGGCCAGATCCCCTACTACTCCCCCACCCAGCGCAACCACCGCCTCCTTCCTCTCAGCATGATGCTCGATCAGCCAGTCATAGATCGCATTGAGCTGGTCAAACGACTTACTCGTTTCTCCGGCGGGGAGGATATAGCAGTATGGCTCAAAACCAGCCTCTGAGAGGTTGCGCACAAGCATTTGAGCGTAGAGGTCGTACAAGTTGCTATCGGTGACAAGAAATATTCGCGGTGGAAGTTTCAACTGCGTAAGATAGTGCGCCAACCGCCCCACACCTCCCCAATCGACAATCGCATCGTAACCATCGCTGACATGAACATGACGCACAACTGGAGCTGGAGCGTCCTCGCTTAATACCCCTGAGCTGATCAGCATGGCTATAATCTCCTGAACCACTCGCTCGGGACTTTTTCCGCCCGTCCGGCAGGCCAACTCGGCCTCTGCATACCAGGCAAGACGAGCGGATAAGAGTTGCTGTAATGTAGCCAGTGGATCAGGGCCGGTCAGCAGAGGACGTATCTCCGGTACCGCGCTCTGCTCCAGCGCCGCCTGCTGCTGAGCCTGGAGGCGCTGAAGCGCAACTTGCGGTTCAACCTGGAGAAATACGCGTGTCCCTTGCTGCGCCATCAAAGCGCGATTCTCGGGACGCAGGACAATACCACCACCGGTCACAATAATGGCACCATCCGCCTCTTGAACAGCTTTTTTTAATTCGCGGCTCTCATAGTCCCGGAAGCGGTCTTCCCCCCGCTGGGTAAAAATAGTGGTGATGCGCTCGCCACTCTCCTTCTCTATCAGCGCATCTATATCCAACAGGGGGCGGCCCAGGCGCTCGGCCAGGATACGTCCAACTGTGCTTTTCCCACTTCCTGAAAGCCCTACCAAAAATATATGTCGCATAGTTGTTATTGTATCATTCAGCAGCGCCTTTAGTAGAGTTCTTCCCCCTTGATATCGGTAGTGAACGTGCCAATGAGATTAAAGGTGGTCGTATCAACCTCGTTCAGGTGGGGATCGATGTTTGTTGTCACCCCCAGGCGCTCAAAGGATTTGATACGATTATCATATACCTGGTATTTGCGCCCAAAAGAGAAGACATATTGCATAATCTGGCCGGTCTGGCGATCCAGCACCAGGATATCATCGCCAGTAGCGCAGTTGCCATCTTTGATGCAGCGCGCGTGGTCGAGAAACGATCCGACAAGGATCTGCCAGCGCTGATCCCAACTCTTCCCATCAAACTCATGAGTCACCGCTAACGATTTGTCAAAGGCAAGAAAGCTGCTGGTGGCGGTTAACGGGTCATAGAGCATGATGCTCATCTGAGGCATACCAAAGTGACCGACGTAAAGTACTTTATTTTGTCCCCAGTCAGTGTAGAGCTGCTGCTGCGCCAGTTTTAAATCCGCGTCAAAGGTCAGGATTTGTCCGGTGCCTGAACTGGGATCGTAGAGCATCAACTGCGCTCGACCAGAGGCGGTAAAATCGCCGCTATAGGGAAGCCAGTTACCGTCAAGATTATGGACCATCTGATAGTGGGAAATGTGCATATTCCGATCAAAACTGACCATGCGCCCCTCACCAGCTTTACGGTCATAGAGAAAGAGACCATCCTGATCGGCACTGACAAAACGTCCAACATACACTTCCCAGTTGGCATGCCAGAGCGTATACGTTTGCTGCTGGCGCACCTTGAAATCCTTATCGAAGCTCATGACGTAAATATTCGCCGTTCGATTCAGCTTTTCCCAATCCTCTAGCTGGACGCCACTAAGATCACCGACCCCCACAATAGGAGCTGGCCCCGGTGGCGGGTCAATAATGTCCGCCCTTGCCCCTGCCCCAACCGAAGTCGACGTGGGATTCGGGCTCGGTGATGGAACCGGAGTCGGCGCCGCTGTTGGCGTTGGCGTCGGGGTTGGAGCCGGCACAGGCGTTGGCGTTGGCACGGGCGTTGGACTCGGTGTCGGCGTCGGTGTCGGGGTTGGACTAGGCGTTGGTGTCGGACTCGGCGTCGGCGTTGGGCTTGGCGCCGGAGTTGGCGTTGGACTCGGCGCTGGCGTTGGCGTCGGAGTAGGATGCGGCGTCGGTGTCGGCCTGGGATGAGGTTGAGGCGCTGGACTCGGCGTCGCGGTTGGACCAGGAATATTCGAAGGAGGCTCCTGCGTCGGGGACGGCGTGGGTGGAGATGGATCGGGCTGTGCATAGCGTTTATACATGAACACCCCTGTACTCTGCCCATCAAAACGCCCAACATAGAGCTCCCAACCAGCGCCAAAACCGGGCATGGTGACATGCTTCTGGATCGTCAACTGCGGCGTCAGGCTTATCAGATGAATCGTACCGGTCGCACGATCATAGAGCAGGATATCCGATTTACCCGAGCCGGAGAAGTCGCCGATATGAATATCAAGCGACGAGCCCCACTGACCCGCAGGCACGATAGAATCGCCCAGGCTCACCAGCGATGGACCATGCAATGCCGAGGCTTCAATATCGTCAATAGCCTCGCGCGGCAACCGCTTCCCCCCTATCCTCGGCGGTAAAGTGTTATCCAGTTTAAAGATATTGATCGTTCCCTGCTGGCGATTATAGAGCAAGAGATCGCTAACGCCCGTCCCTGTAAAATCGGCGTTAAACTCTTGATCCGAAGAAACCGGCGCAAAACCCAGAGCGATACGATCACTGGTAAGCGCAGTACCAGCGGCGTTGTATGTGACGGCAGAACTAAACATCTGCTGATTGCTCTGAGTCAGCCCAGACAGGCTATCGCCACTAACGCCTGGAAGGCGCATAAACAGATGGGGATCGATGGTTCGTGGGAAATAAATAAAACGCAGCTCCCCATTCTGAAAGCGCGGCTGGTTAATCACCAGAGCATTATAGCCTGTGCCGATATACATTCCTCTAGGATCGCCATAGTTCTGATAGGTCACATTAAATGTCACACCATCACTGCCCACAGCCGTCACAAAAGCAACGTGCCCTTCGGGGCCAAATGCCCAGACGCCATCTCCCCGTGGGAAGACCGCGATAGAGCCGACGCGTGGTGTGGTACCCAGAGGCAGGCCCGAACGTTCGGCATCAACCACCCAGTCGGCAGCATTGCCCCAGTTAACGGGGAGGTTGTACCCCAGCAGGTGCCACTCCTCCCAGGCCCACCACACACAATTGCCCCCGATAGGAAATGGCCCTGGACACAAAGGGAACGGGTTTCCATCAGGGGAAAAACTGATACTCTGACAGGCGTTATTGACGGTTGGCGCAGTATGACTTTGTGCGTCCGCTCCTAACGAGTTAAAAGGAGCAAATTCAAGAGCAATGAGCACAAGTAAAAGAAATATGCCTATAAAATGGCTGATATATTTACGCAGTGAACCGTCAAATAATTTATTTTGTTTCTTTACATTCAGCTTATAAGCCGAAGGAAGCATAAAAACTACACCTTCCTAGGCAAAATACCGCTCTTTTTTAAGAAAATACTCATGGTAGCGGTGGCAAATTCACCACGGCATATCCAGTCATATGGATATCTCAAAGACCTCGACATTGTGAAGTATAACATTGCATTCTTTTATATGCAAGGTTATTATCAGCTATTTTTTGCTGCATTTACAAAAACTATGCAGCTTTCACTCTTGCTATAAATAATACGCTCCCTTCCAGAGCGCCAGGACGCAAGAGGAAGAACATAGCTTTATGGAGTCTGAAGAAAGAGCAAATTCAGCGAGCTCACATTGTAAAACGTTCTCTGTTTTTCCCCCAAAAAAGTACTTGACAATGAATGCCCGTGATGTTATCATTATGCCTGTCCAGGGCGATTAGCTCAGTTGGTTAGAGCGCCACGTTGACATGTGCGCCCTGCGATGCGTACCTTTCCAAGCCGTGAAGTACGGCCACTCTGATACTTACTCGTAGAATGGATTGTTAGCTTAACAGGTGCGATTAGATCAAACTGGATGGGAAGCTGCCATTCATCATTAACTCTTACGAGGGCGATTAGCTCAGGCGGCTAGAGCGTTTGCTTGACATGCAAAAGGTCACAGGTTCAAGTCCTGTATCGCCCACTGATGAGAAGAGACGGCTTCATTGAAGCCGTCTCTTTTTCATTACGTGAGAGGACTACGAGGACAATGAGTGTAAAGCAGAGGTTAACCTTACGCCGAAAGGTCGTAGGGGACAATAGCATGCCGCTAGCAAGGCAGGATGGACTAAGTACCTATGTCCAGGTCTGTCAGCTAATCTCCATATGGTTAAGGCTGATCTGCCTGAACCCTAGCCGAGCGGTCTTGCGTGTGGACCCAGGCATTCATGGTACTATTGAGCCTGTGCGGCAGTCCAATACAAACGATGTCAGTGTATTGGAATGTATCCTGTCGCAGCAACCCTCAGTGAGAGGAGCACCGGCCAAAAGGGAACCTAAGTGGAGACAAGGGGGGATACGTAACCAGGGGATCACCTAAAAGGCGAGAGCCTCATGGTGACAGAACATCCATAGTACTCAAATGCTCAGGGTAATGCCTGAGACAAGGGGAAGGGGTGTAGAAGGTACTCCATCGCCTATCTGTAGGCTGTACCGGAGGGTGCATCAGGCCGAAAAGATGGGACGGTGGCTAGGCGACCCTAGCAACCGTAGGGAGGTACAAAAGCGTCAGTCTAGAGAAACGGCTACTGCCAAAGTCAAAATCAGTGGGAACAAAGCTTTGGTAAATGTGGAATGTTAGCAGAGAAGAGGGATGTATGGACTCGTTTGACAATCTCTATTGTGGGAAAATCCAATACCTACAGGTTATCGACGGTAGATTGCCTATTCACGGAATCGGTAATATTACTACATATTACCTACTCCGCGATATCCACTCGGTCACCACAGTAATGCTGATGATTGTTGATAAGGATAAGGTACCGCTCAAAGACATAGAGAGCGGAAAAGTAATCCCAGTAATGGAAGCCTTACAAGCGAGACCAAGAGCACTTGAAGACGCCATGCTGTCATGGGTTGTCTTTCCAGAAGATAACCGACCAACGGCACTACTAATGCATAACGGCATCAGTACAGACGACTTCAAACAATTGTGCTACTCCCACCTCTGGAGCAATGTTCCTTTGAAAGACATGAGCGATCATGTTCTTAAAAAAGTCAAGGAACAAGTGGATAAAGCAACGCTGACCGACCCCACAAGCATTAAGAGACTGGTAACAACTCTCTTAATAGAAGAGGAAGGGCAGCAGAACTAACAATCCACCTTGCCAGAAAAGCCCAAAGCTCACTGTCAAAGACCAGGCAACAGCCAAAGTGAACAAGAGAATAAGGAGACACCGCAGATGCAGAAAGATGCGGGTTGCTTAAACGGTCTGGAAAGATTAGAAGTAATCCGCAAGCAGAATGCAAATTGCGCGTGGATTAACTCCGATCTCTACAGACTGATGTTCAAACCGGAACTCTATATCCTGGCTTATGAGCGTATCAAGTCTAAACCTGGAAATATGACCCCAGGCACGGACCAGGAAACCATTGACGGCTTTGGTATGGACGAAATCAGCAAGCTCATCAACGAGATGAGAACTGAGAAATACCAGCCAAGCCCCGTCAGAAGGGCACTCATCCCAAAAAGTAACGGGAAAATGAGGAAACTCGGTATCCCAAGCGCCAGAGACAAAATCGTACAAGAGGTGGTTAGACTCATTCTCGAAGCCATCTACGATAGCCCTCACGGCGCATACTTTAAGGATTGTAGCCACGGTTTCAGACGCTCACGTAGTTGTCATAGTGCGTTAAAAGATATCCAGGGTAAATGGAGTGGGACAACGTGGTTCTTGGAGGGAGATATAAAAGCCTGCTTTGATGAGACTAACCACGAAATATTGGTTAGTCTCATGAGAAAGAAAATCAAGGATGAACGTTTTTTAGACCTCATCTGGAAATTTTTGAATGCTGGCTACCAGGACTTAGATGAGTCAAGGAAAGACAGCTTAGCAGGCACACCGCAAGGTGGCATCGTTTCGCCAATACTGGCAAACATCTACCTGCATGAGCTAGACGAATACGTCGAACAATTGCGGAAAGAGCTAGAGAAAGGCGAATTAAGACGCCCCAACCCTGAATACCGCTCGTTACAAAAACGGCGGCAATACCTGGCGAAGACCGGAAGGATTGACACCAGAGAATACAGGGGATTAGGCGTCCAGATGCGGAAATTTCCTTCTTTGGACCCAAAAGACCCAAACTTCGTGCGGGTACGTTATGTACGCTACGCTGACGATTGGATAGTTGGAGTCACCGGACCTAAATGCCTTGCAGAAGAGATCAAGGAAAAAGTAAGGCAATTTTTGAAAGCCAAGCTTGACCTAACTCTCAGTGAGGAAAAGACGGTGATCACCAACGCCAGAGAGTCAGACGCCAAATTCTTAGGCTACAGAATACGGCTAGGCAGGTCCAAAACAGCAGAGCAGAAACAAACACTGTCAACCAACGCAAGCGGGAAGACCTTCAAACGAAGATCAACTGGCATGCAGATAGTGTTACGAGCACCAATGGACGAGTTAATAAAAAAGCTCTGTCAAAAGGGCTTCTGTGACGCTCATGGAAGACCTCTGCACAAGAAAGCCTGGGCTCTGTTGGACGAAGACCAGATCATAAGTCTGTTTAGCTCTATAAATAGAGGTTTGCAGAATTATTACCGGCCTGCGGACAACTGGGCAGAACTTAGCAGGATACAATACATCCTGAAGTTCTCGCTGGCAAAAACGCTGGCGGCCAAGAAACAGGTACCTATAACCAGGATTATCAAAGACAAAGGCATTTATGTCAATGTCACACGCAAAGGGCAACAAAGAACTATCCTATTCTATAGGAACACAGACTGGAAAATCGACAGAAAGGCATTTACGGACAGCCCGACTGTTGATCTAGTTCGTATGCATGAACGGATGCGAACACGGTCTAAGCTAGGACTACCGTGCTGCATATGCCTCGAAAGCAATGGAGTGGCAATGCATCACGTCAGGCACATTCGAAAAATGACCGATAAGCAAGCAAAAGGGTTTAACAGCCTGTTAGCAAAGCTCAATCGGAAACAAGTTCCAGTGTGTCAGGAGTGTCACCGGAAAATCCACAACGGCACATACGACGGGCTGAAAATTTCAGATCTGGCGTATGATCCGAGAAAACCTATGTTAATAGGCAGTTCACTCTAGCGCCCTCCAACTAGGAGGACTGTAAGCTCTTATAAGCTTATATGGATTGGAAGAGGAAACGTATGGTTGAGCGTGTCCTCAGTGGGAAGCTCCCGATGCAACACATCTGGTGAGCGTGTCCCAATGGGAAGCTCCCAATAAAACGCTTCAGCCACAGCTTTTCCAAACCGAGCAAGAGGGACATAGTACCAGAACAATCGAATACGTGAGACGTAACGAACAAACGAACATGTGGGTTAAACCACTAAGAAGATTGTTCGTGCGTTATCGCAAGAAGAAAATCGTTGGTACTCCCAATTACAGGTTGTAGGAACACGGTAAGTACCTCTTGCGATGGCGAAGCGTCAGCGTAAGAGGTTGTTTACTGTGGTTATTAGGGCCGCCTAGATCGAATGGTGGTACCTTTGGAGAGCCGGATACGCTGAAAGGTGTCCGTCCGGTTCGGAGGGGGGTAGTTGGAAACGTACATCTGGTCGAGCTTGTTCCGTAAGGTTCGCTCTCGATGCAACGCGCTGGCTACCTACCCTATCGTGGAGGTCACAGATTCGAGTTCTGTATCGCCCACCAGTATGCGGCTTCATCGGAAGTCGCCTTTTTGTTGCGTATTTTGGCGAGTTTCCCCAACACCAGTAAAAACTTTCTTGAGTTGCTGCCAGGTTTGAGCCTGGCAGCAACTCAAGAAAGTTCTCCTTGCTTCCTCTTCCCATGATACAGGGGAAGGAAAACTTATTGTATACCCCTGCTCAACTAGAGGCTGGGCGCGGCAATATGCCAGTCAACCAGGCGAGATGCGGTCCCCACGACCACTATGAGCCTGACAGTTCCGGCGCTGCAACCCGTTCCAACAACGCTGAACTCAAAGTTTCCATCGTTATCTACAGTGACAGGACTGAATGCCGGAGAAGTGACCGCGCCACAAGAACTGGATACAAGGAACGCGTCGAAGATTTCTCCAGGAGTCCAGCCCTTGCCATACAGGGTCCCCACAACCTCTCCATTAGTCAAGATGACCGCCGGGTTCGGGTTGAAGTAGAGCCGGTGCGCGGGGACAAAGACGCTGGGCGTCTGAATCTTAAAGGTACCGGTGACAAAAGTGCTTGGCAGCACCTGTAGCGTCGCCGTGATCGTGAATACGCCCGCCTGACAGGGCGCCGTCGTAAAGAAGGACGGCCCGCCCAGGAATATCACACTAAAGCGGCCTTCTAGATCCGTGGTGATCACCAGCGAGCCTGCCGTATTGATGCTGTCGGTGCAGGAGAAATTGTTGTCGGTGAGCACATAATTAGCATTCTTATGCAACCCACGACCATTCACTGTGGCAATAAAATTGCCGCTGGTATCTTCCGTTAAGGGATTTTCAGCCACCGTGACGCTGGCAGGAACCCCCACTGCCGCCTGATACGGAGCAGCATAGCTTGTCAGCGAGCTACCCAACATCAAGGCCAGCGTGGTCAACAAGAGGGTTTGCAAGGCCACAACCCGGGACAGGAAAATTTTATACATGATTCACCTTTCTCTACAACACAAGTAACTTGAATAAAACAGCACCTCGTCTGCTTTCGAGTACAGTCAACGGAACAGCCACCCAGGAGATAAACCTCTCACCAACAGTTCCCATACCATCCTCATTATTTCCAATATGAATAGCAACATACGACGATCTATATACAGTATATGAATCAATATGAATAGTACATATAGATGTGCCACATAACAAGTAATTTAGTGAAAGGGACAGGTATACTGTAGAACTCTTGCCTCTAGCACAACCAAAAGCTCTCTTGAGCTGGATCAGGGCAGTCACACACCTGAGGCAAGCTCAAGAGAGCTTTTCTTGCTTCCTCCTCCCGCGGTTATCAGGAGGACGAAAGCTTATTGCACGCTCATGCTCAATTAGAGGCTGGGAGCGGCAAGATGCAACGTGATCAGATGGGCAGATGATCCCACTACGACAAGAAGCCTGACAGTTCCGGCGCTACAGCCCGCTCCGTCAACGCCTACAGCAAAGTTGCCATCCCCATCCACAAAGCCAGTGTTGGACGTGGTAAAACCGGTGATGCCGCAGGAACTGGTTACTATAGACACAGCGAAACTATTACCAGGAGCCCAGCCTTTGCCATACAGGGTACTTACAGCCGCTCCACTGGTCGAGATGACCGCCGGGTTCGGGTTGAAGTAGAGCTGGTGCGCGGGGGTAAAGCTCATCGGCGGCTGGAGCTTAAAGGTGCTGATAACAAAAATGCTCGGTAGCACTTGCAGCGTCGCGGTGATCGTGAATTTGCCCGCCTGACAGGGGGTTGTCATAAAGAAGGACGGCCCGCCCAGGAATGGGACACTAAAACGGCCTTCCAGATCCGTGGTAACCACCAGCGAACCTGCTGTGTTGATGCTATCGGTGCAGGAGAAATTGTTGTCGGTGAGCACATAATTAGCATTCTTATGCAGCCCACGACCGCTGACTGTGGCAATAAAATTGCCGCTGGTATCTTCCGTCAAGGGATTCTCGGCCACTGTGACGCTGGCAGGAACTCCTACTGCAGCCTGATGCGTAGCAGCATAGCTGGCTGGCGAGCCGCTTAACATAAAGGCCAGCGTGGTCAACACCAATGTCAGCAGCGCCGCCGCCCGAGACAGGAACATTTTTCGCATGATTTACCTTTCTTTCTACATATACGACTTGAACAAAGTAGCATCTCGTCTGCTTCTGAGCATAGTCAGCGCAACAGCCACCCAGGCAATGGGCCTCTCACCGGCCATTCTAGCGCCATCCTCAGAGGTTCAACACGAATAGCAGGATCTGATGCTCTACAAACAGTATATGAAGCACTACGAATAGTACATAGAAATATGCCACCTAACAAGGATTTCAAGAGAATAGACCGGTAGACCGTAGAGAACTGATTGGGGAGCGTTTCCGGCATAGCAAAAGCTCTCTTGAGTTACCCCAGATGCTTTATCATCCGAGGCAGCCCAAAAGAGCTTTTCTTCTGCTATCCTCCCACAATGCAGGAGGAAAGCTATTGCACGCTCTAGCTTATTTAGACGCTGGGAGCGGCAAGATGCAAGGTCACGATATGGGATGAGGTTCCCACGATGACGAGGAGCTTGACGGTTCCAGCACTACATCCTGTCCCGCCAAAGCCCAGCGCAAAGTTACCAACCCCATCTACAAAGCTAAAGGGATTGGTTGTTGGGAAAAGGACAGCACAAGAACTGGTCACAGGAGTTATAGAGAAAGCTTTTCCAGGAGTCCAGCCCTTGCCATACAGGGCATCTACAAACCCGCCATTGGTGGAAAGGACCACCGGGTTCGGGTTGAAGTAGAGCGAGGCAATCGTGCCAAAGCTCGTTGGAGGCTGCACTTTAAAAGTGGTCGTCACAAAAACGCTGGGCAGCACTTGTAGCGTTGCCGTGACTATGTATTTCCCCGCCTGACAGGGGGTTGTCGTAAAGAAGGACGGCCCGCCCAGGAATGTGATACTAAAGCGACCTACCAGGTCTGTGGTGACCATCAGCGAACCGGCAGTGTTAATGCTGTCGGTGCAGGAGAAATTGTTGTCAGTCAGCACATAATTAGCATTTTTATGCAGCCCACGACCGCTGACCGTCGCGATAAAATTGCCGTTGGTATCTTCCGTCGAGGGATTCTCAATGACCGTGACGCTTGCCGGGACGGCGGCTGCCTGATGAGCGGCAGCATAGCTGGCCGGCGCGCCGCTCAACATAAAGGCCAGCGTGGTCAGCAGCAGCGTCAACAGCGCTGCTGCCCGAGACAGGAACATTTTTCGCATGATTTACCTTTCTTTCTACATACGATTTGAACAAAGTAGCATCTTGCCTGTTTTGTGGAACAGAACGGGGGAAAATTTACCTGGGAGGTTCCACCACCCTTTCCACCACCACTCCTCTTCCAAAGGGAAGTACAGTATCGGATGCTCTATAGCAAGTGTATACGGTGAAGACAAATGATACATAGAGATACGTATCTTAAAAAGGATTTAGTGCTGTAGAGAAATTCATCCTGCTACTCGATGGATTATCCTCTTTAGCAGCATCATCTGCACTCCATCGATAGGTAGGGGATTCTCGATTGTGAGCACCTCTATATTAATGCTAGGTTGCTTGATATGAAGTAGCCTTGTATTCAGTCTCACATATCCCTATTGTCGTTTCTTCCTGACGCTTTGCTGTGGTCAGGAGAAGGATAGCACGATAGGTGAACGTCAGGGATGGCCGAAATTACTTCTGGAAGGATCTTCATTTAAAGAAAGGGAAATACATATGACCCATTTTGTCCGCAAGCTGGTCCTGGCTTGCCTTCCTCTCCTCCTCCTGGCAACATGGGCGATGCCGGCTCAGGCCGCATCCGTCCATAAAGTGAAAACGCACCAGGCTCCAGGGCCTCTGTGCGTCGTTCACTCGAACCCATCTATGGTCGAGACAGGCTTTCTCCTGACGGAGTCGAGCATCGCCGATGTTATTCAGGTCGAGTGCCGACCGATCTTTAGCCAGAATACAGTGACTATCGATGTGTCTCAGCTCTTCAACCAGTGTCAGGGCAGGCTGTTTGCCTTTTTGCCTTTCGCCCCAGTACCAGTCCCACTGGTAATTCCGCAGATCGTGGTGACCCTCGATAACGATGGCAACGCCACTGCGGTGGTCTTTGGTGGTCCTTCCTGCGCGCCTGCTACCGCCAGGATTTTCGCCAGCTTGAATGCTCCGCCATTCCCAACGGTATCCACCACCTTTACTGTCCTGCCTCCCAACAACACCCCTCCGGGTGTGACTGCTTCCCCCCGCAGTGAGGTTGAGGATGCCGTGTTCTCTAGCGTGGCGACTGTGGTTCAGGTCGAGTTCCCATCCTCGCAGGCCGAGAAGTTCGTGACCCTCAAGTCCGATGAGCTGTTTGCTCGCTGCGCTGGCGGTCTCGCATGGTTTGGCCCAGAGGGAGCACTTTTAGCCGTAGGTCCTGAGGCTGTAGTACAGCTTGATAACAACGGCAATGCGTTCGCAGTGGTCGTAGGTCCGCTGTCCTGCGCGAGCGGACCATCTACCATCACTGCTGAGCTGCATACCGTCCCCTACACGACCTTTGCTTCGACGTTCACGGTTCTCTCACCGCGACCGACAGTCTAGAGTACAGTTCGTGAGATGAAACATCCAATAGCATGTCGTGTTTCTACACGACATGCTAGAGGACGTACACCTTCAATGGTTTTTCAACCACTCCGCACGAAGAGCCTTTTTCAACGTAGGAAAGCTCATTCCTTGAAAGTAGAGTAAAGAAAGGGAAATTCATATGACCCACTTTGTCCGCAAGCCGATCCTGACTGGCCTTTCTCTCCTGCTTTTAGCGGCGATGTGGGTTCTTCCTGCTCACGCAGCTTCTAGCACGAACGAGAAAGCCGCCCCCACGTCAAGGCCCCTTTGCGTGGTCCACTCCAACCACTCTCAGGTCGAGTCGGGCCTCAGCCCATTGCAGGAGTCGAGCATTGCTGACATCATCATCGTCGCGTGCCGACCAGTCTATAGCAAGCAGACGATGACCATTGATGCCACGCAACTCTTCTTCCAGTGTCATAGCAAGTTGTTGTGGTTTGCCCCTTCCCTCACGGCGGCAGGCACAGGTCCACAATTCACCGTGACTCTTGATAACGACGGCAACGCCACCGCAGTGGTCTTTGGTGGACCGTCCTGTGCAGCGGCTACCACTATAATTTTCGCCAGCCTGAATGCTCCGCCATTCCCAACGACATCCACCACTTTTACTATCCTGCCTCCTATGGACACCAAACCAGGCGTGACCGCCATGCCTCGCAGAGAGGTGGAGGATGCTGTGTTCTCCAGCGTGGCAACCGTCATTCAGGTCGAGTTCCCGTCCACGCAAGCCGAGCGCTTCGTAACTTTCAGGTCGAATGGACTTTTCGCCCGTTGTGCTCCTTCCAGCATCTTCTGGTTTGGTCCAGAAGGAATCCCCTTAGCTGCAGGCATTTCCAGCGTCACCGTGCAGCTCGATAACAACGGCAACGCATTCGTAGTAGTCATAGGCGACCTGTTCTGCGCTAGCGGCACATCTACCATCATGGCTGATCTGCATACCGTCCCGTACACGACCTTCTCAACAACGTTCACCACTCTCTCACCGCGACCCACGATCTAAAGAGCAGCGCATGACCCGAACCCACGCGGAATGGAGGGTGAGAGCACTCCATTCCGCTCTGCAATGCGCCTATGCTTCAGCATGAAAAGCTTCATCCCCGTCACGAGTGTAAGGTATCCACACAGATGCTCGATGGACTGTCCTTCTTTAACAGTACCATCTGCATCCATTGGTTGATAGAAGATTATCGATTGCAGACCCATCTATATTAATGCTAGGTTGCTTGATACGGAGTAGCCTTGTTTCAGACTCATCTATCCCTACTCTCATTGCTTGCTGATACCTTGCTGCGATCAGGAGAAAGAAGGGTAGCGCGATAGGTGAACCATTCAAGGATGGCCGAAGTTACTTCTGGAGGAAGCTTATTTGCTTATTTTAAAGAAAGGGAAATGCATATGACTCACTTTGTTCGCAAGCTGATCGTAGCCTGCCTTCCTCTTCTCCTCCTGGCAACATGGGCTATGCCGGCCCAGGCTGCCTCTGGCTCGAAGGTGAAACTGCACCGACCGCAGGTGCCTCTGTGCGTGGTCCACTCTAACCCATCCATGGTCGAGATGGGCTTTGGCACAACCGAGTCGAGTATTGCCGACATCATTCAAGTCGAATGCCGACCGATCTTTAGCCAGCAGACCGTGACCATCGATGCAACACAACTACTCAATGCATGCAACGGCAAGCTAGTTTGGGTTCAGCCTAATGTCCAAGTAGTCATAGGTCCGCAAATCACAGTACAACTCGATAACGATGGTAATGCCATCGCCGAGGCCCTGGGAGGGCCGTCCTGCGCGCCAGTCACCAGCGAGATTTTCGCCAGCCTGAATGCCCCACCATTCCCAACGACATCCACCACCTTTACCATCCTGCCTCCCCAGAACACCAAACCAGGCGTGACTGCCACTCCCCGCAGCGAGGTGGAGGATGCCGTGTCCTCTAGCGCGGCGACCGTTGTCCAGGTCGAGTTCCCTCCCTCCCAGGCTGAGAAGTTCGTCACTATCAAATCGAATGAACTGTTTGCCCGTTGTCAGCGCCTTTTATGGGATGCTTTCGTGGGGGGAGGACCCGCAACGATCTCGTTCTCGTCCGAAGTCACTGTGCAGTTGGATAACAATGGCAACGCCTTCGTGGTAGTCAGACCCCAACGATCTTGCGCGAGCGGTACTTCCACCATCACGGCGGACCTAAACACTGTTCCGTACACGACCTTCGCGACGAACTTCACGATTCTCTCACCGCGACCGACGATCTAAGATGCGGCTGGTGAGATGAAACATCCTCTAACATGCCGTGTGAGAACATAACATGTTAGAGGACTTGTACCCCGATGATTTTTGAGCACCAGACGCAAAGCCTATTGCTTCGGCAAAGGAAGAACCGGCGATCAAATCGGACGCGCTAAAGCGGGTCCCTACGAGGCCGAACATTTTTGTTGCAGAGCCTATTTTTTCAGGATGGGCAGGTTCATTCCCTCATCGCGGGTGCGATGAAAGCCTGCGGTCTCCTTGATGCCACCTTCCGGGTAAACGATCTTTGCCTCGCGCTCCGGCAACAGGCTCGCAACCTCTTTCAGGACGGCGTCGAGGAACTGATCTTCCGGCACTGTTCTGATGACTTCGCCTTTGCGGAAAATCACCCCCTTGCCCTTGCCGCCCGCCAGGCCCACATCGGCGTCACGCGACTCGCCCGGGCCGTTGACGACGCAGCCCATGACGGCGACGTGAATGGGGGTCTGGACCTTCGCCAGGCGCTTTTCAACCTCGTTGGCAACGCCGATCACATCGATCTCGACGCGTCCACAGGAGGGGCAGGAGACGAAGGTGACGCCGCGATTGCGCAATTCGAGCGAGCGCAAAATCTCATAGGCTACCGGAATCTCTTCCTCTGGCTCGGCGCTCAGGCTGACGCGAATGGTATCGCCGACCCCTTCGGCCAGCAGCAAGCCCAGGCCAACCGACGACTTGACTGCGCCCGTTACCAGCGTCCCCGCCTCGGTAATGCCCAGGTGCAGCGGATAGTCCGAGCGTTGGGAGAAGCGGCGATAGGCTTCCACCGCCGTCAGCACGGTTGAGGATTTGAGCGAGACAGCAATTTCGTGATAATCCATCTCCTCGCACCAGCTAATATACTCCAGGGCCTTATTGACCATGCGCTCGGCAAGCGCCTCGCGTTCCTTGCGCCGCGCCTCAGCAGGATCGGTGCGTTCTAAGACGCCATCATCGCGTAGTCGCACCTGGATACGCTGCATCTGTGCTTGCTTATCCAGGGCATCGATTGAACCCGAGTTGACGCCTATGCGCATGGCGATGCCGCGCTCTTTGGCCGCCGCGACGATCTGTTCCAACGATTTACGCCCGTTGAGCAAATTGCCCGGATTGATGCGTACTTTATCGATCCCCTGGCGGATCGCCTCCAGAGCCAGAGCGGGATTATAGTGAATATCGGCAACCAGTGGAATATGGATACGCTTCTTAATTTCGCCCAGCACGACCGCATCTTCCATCTCCGGCACAGCCACGCGCACAATTTCGCAACCGACATCTTCCAGCCGATAGATTTGCGCCAACGTGCTCTCCACATCCCGCGTGTACGTCGTCGTCATAGATTGCACAATGATTGGCGCATCTCCACCAATTGCTACGTTACCAACATGAATCTGTCGAGTTTTTCTTCGCATAACACCTGATACTCCAAATTTGCTCCACTTAGTATCTAATGTATTTTCACTTGACATCTCAAGTGTGATGGTATACTTCCCTTCAAAGGGAGGCGGCAGGAGCGGAGGCTCGCTCGACCCGCTTGAGGGATTGAAACCTAATGAAAAATGTCATGGATGGTGATCACCACCATTAAAGTGAGTAACACAGCCATCCCAATAAAATTGATGAAGCCCTCGCGCTCCGGCTTCAGCCGCTTGCCACCACGCAGCACTTCAATCAACACCAGCACAATGCGTCCGCCATCCAGAGCGGGGAACGGCAATATGTTGATAATCGCCAGGTTCAGGCTCAGGATCGCGGTCAGGTTCAGCACGGTCCACCATCCCAGGTACACCGCATTTTGCGCCGTCTCCCCGGTGAGTTGTACGATACCCACCGGTCCCACAATCTGGGGATGGATCGCGCCTACGACCATCTGCCCAATGGTGCCGATAAAGTCGGTTGTAACCTGATATGTCTGCACAATACCCTTAAATGGAGCCTGCCAGACCGGCGAGCTGACAAAAACGACGTTGGCCGAGATCCCCATATGCCCCTGGCCGGTGGGTGGATTCACCAGCGCATTGACCGTCACTGCGATAGGTACAGCCTGACCGGGACGCCGGATCATCAAATGCACAGGCATGGTTGTATGTTGATTATTATCGGCCTGGGCCTCCTGATTAACCAGCGTCACCACTTCGCTAAAACGGCTGACGGGCTGCCCATTGACAGCAATGATCATATCGGCGGCCCGTAAGCCTGCCGCCTCCGCAGGGGAGCCAGGGACTACCTCGCCGATAAGCGAGCGGGTATCGGTAACGGGATCGCCCAGGGTGTAGATAATGGTGAACAGCACCATCGCCAGTAGAATATTCATCGTGACCCCGGCCACCAGCACAATGATGCGCTTGCCCGCCGATTTAGCGGCGAAGCTCTGCTCATCGTAATTGCCATCAGGGTCATGAACATCGCCATTTTCACCCGGCATACGCACAAAGCCGCCAATAGGGAGCAGGTTGATCGAGTAAATGGTATGGCTGGAAGCTGGCTTTTCGAAAGTACTCACCCCGCCACTTGTTCCGCCAAAGGGCGTTTGCGTTCCGGCTGCGTCTCTATCGCGTCCACGTCCAAACCAGAGGACCTCCCAACCGCCTTCATCGCGCTTGCGAAAGCCGACCAGCGCAGGCGGAAAGCCCAGGCCGAATTCCTCTACCCGGATGCCGGCCCATTTCGCCGTGATAAAGTGTCCAAACTCATGCACAAGTACCAGCAGGCCAAAAACCGGAATGGCGGCGAGTAAGTACCAGTTGTTCATCCTTAATATTCCTTTACTTCTCTGATAATGAGAGATGTCATAGCGCGAGTAATCCAGGTAAGCCAGTCTCAAAGGGCTACGCACAATGTCTGCACAATTCTCGCACCGTTCTGCGCGCCCAGGAACATGCCTCCAGGGCGGTCGCAACGTCGGGCTGCTCCACCGATTGATGGCGCTCAAGCACCGTCTCAATCAGTTCCGCTATCTTTAAATACCCGATGTGACCGGCCAGGAAAAGCTCTACCGCTTCCTCATCGGCCCCAACCAGGGCGCAGGGATAAGTTCCGCCCCGCCTGCCAGCTTCTACCGCAAGACGGAAGCAAGGAAAAAGGTCTTTATCCAGGCTCTCAAAGCGCAGGCAGGCCACATCCGTCCAGCTCAGCTCCCGAATAAGGGCGGTTGGCGTCGTATCGAGCCGGGCAGGATAAGCCAGCGCATGTATGATCGGCAGATGCATACTTGGCAGACTTGCCTGCATCTTAATTGAGCCATCTACGAATTCCACCATCGAATGAATAATGCTCTCCGGGTGAACGACCACATCGATGCGGTCATATGGTACGTCAAAGAGCCAGTGAGCTTCAATCACTTCCAGGGCCTTATTCATCAAGGTCGCGGAGTCTATGGTAATTTTCGGTCCCATGCGCCAGGTTGGGTGAGCCAGGGCCTGTTCGGGGGTTACAGTGTGTAATTGTTCAACGGTTGCTTTGCGAAATGGGCCACCCGATGCCGTCAGCAGCAAGCGATGAACCTCGCTCCGGCTTTCCCCGCGCAGGCATTGCCAGATGGCGCTATGCTCGCTATCAATGGGGAGAAGCGCCACTCCAGCACGCTGGGCCGCCCGCATCACCAGATGACCGGCCATGACCAGCGTCTCTTTATTTGCCAGCGCGATAGTTTTGCCAGCGCCAATAGCGGCCAGCGTCGGCTTCAGCCCCATCAGCCCGGAGGTTGCCGCCACCACAATATCTACGTCCGCGTGAGTTGCAGCTTCCAGCAAGCCCTGCTCACCGATAATCACACCGGGCAGAGCTGTTCGCGCGCGCTCCTCTACCTCGCGTGTCTCCGCGAAACAGCTAATCAACGCAGGTTTGAACTCTTCCATTTGTCGGGCCAGTAGTTGAACGTTGCTGCGCGCCGCCAGAGCAATTATTTGAAAGTGGTCGGGGAATTGCCGCACGATGTCCAGCGTTTGCCGACCAATAGAACCTGTACTTCCAAGCAATGCAATACGCTTCGGGAATCCGGTCATATGTCTATATCCATAGGGCAATTATTTCGCCTGCCCGCCAGCAAATGTTGATATACATCTCTTTGCAGATTATAACACCGGTAGCTTAAAATATTGCTAAACATAGACTAAATTATCGTTTATCCTGGATATGAAAACAATAGAGCTCTCCTCTACGTTCCCACCAACTGCGCAAAAACATACACGACAATGACCGCGAAGAGCAGGCTATCGACCCGGTCAAGCATGCCACCGTGACCAGGCATGAGCTGGCCGCTATCCTTCACATGCGTCTGGCGCTTAATTAGCGACTCCGCGAGATCCCCCAGCACAGCGGCGATGCCAATCAGGACGCCCAGCACAATCGCCAGGTACCAGGGCACGCCAAGAGGCTTGACGGTCAGAAGCAGCCCAGCCGCGATGGAGAGAACGAAGCCGCCAAGTACCCCCTCCCACGTTTTGGCGGGGCTGATCCGTGGCGCCAGCTTATGCCTGCCCCAATAGCGCCCGCTAAAAAACGCCGCTGAGTCAAAGCCCCAGACGCCTAATAGCACGACGAGCAACCACCAGGCGCCACGCGGCAAGACGATCCAGGCTCTGCCGGGTGCCAGCAGCATTCCAGCTTCTGAGCCCCGCAATAACAAAAAGAAACTCATGGACCATCCCACATAAATGGAGATAGCCAGGGTTAGAGCCCAGTCAATCATAGCTCCATCAAGCTTCTGGCGGAAAAATAGCCAGGGGAAAGAGACGAGCAGCGAACCACCCAACCCTATTTCAAGAATCAAAAGACGCCATTGCGGCAACATAGCCGCAACCAGAAAGAGAATGCTCAGCCCAACGCTGATCCATATTAACGGGTGATAGCCACCATGCAGGAGCATGGTATGTAGTTCAAGGGTGCCTAGTATTACCACAAACACGGTTGCGGCAAACGCAACCCAGCCGCCAAACCAGACAAATATCAGCACGACAGGGATAGCGACAAGCGCAGTCAGCCAGCGCTGGCGGACCGATTGACCCTGAGCGCCTGCTCTCTGAGGGTCTGGTAAACCCGTTTCTCTATCCTGCTCATTTGCGCCTTGCAAACAATCTATTTCCTCTATGGAGTATATTTCTCGCGTACATTATAGCATATGGCCTTCGCTGGTGGGCGGGCGCGACGCCTCCTGGGCGAATGCAAGCCCATCGCGGGAACGCATAGGCGGACACAAGGCCCGCCCCTACTGGGTAGTCACTAAACGACCGAATTTACGCTGGCGCTGACGATAGCTATCCAGGGCCGCGAGCAAGTCCTCCCGGCCAAAATCGGGCCAGAGTGTCGGGGTGGCATAGTACTCGCTATAGGCAGATTGCCACAAGAGGAAATTACTGACCCGCATCTCACCCGCCGTTCGAATGACCAGATCGGGATCTGGCAAATCTCGGGTATAGAGATACGAGGCCAGCAACTCTTCGGTGATAGCCTCCGGGCAATGGCCGTCTGCAACGATCTGCCGGACAGCATCCACCAGTTCGGTCCGTCCACCATAGTTAAAGCACACGTTCAGGCCGATACGGGTGTTGTTACGGGTCAACTCAACCGAGTCCCGAACGGCCTTTTGAATATCAGGGGAGAGATCCTGTAAACGTCCAAGATGGCGCAAACGCACCCCGTCGCGATGGAGCTGCTCTAGATCCGAGCGTATGGTCTCCCAGAATAGACGCATCAATCCATTGACCTCCGCTCGTGGTCGGCCCCAATTCTCGGTAGAGAAAGCATACACGCTAAGCATTTCAATATTCTCATCGGTGGCACACTCAACGACCCGGCGCAGAGCCGCCACTCCTGCCTTATGACCTGCTAGACGAGGCAGGTGCCGTCGCGTGGCCCAGCGCCCATTGCCATCCATAATGATGGCAACGTGACGCACTGGCGCTGACTGCTCGGATGCAACGGGCTGTGATTGCGGCAAATTACTCTCTTTCTCCTTCGAGGATGAAAAGAGATTCTGCATCTTGGACAACGTTAGACCTCCAAAATCTCCAGTTCCTTATGTTTCCCGACCTTGTCCATCTCTTCAATGTAACGGTCGGTGAGCTTCTGTAGCCGCTCGGTGCTACGCTTCAGCTCATCTTCGGAAACTTCCTTCTTTTTCTCACGGTCGCGCAACTTATCCTGCACATCCCTACGAACGTTGCGGATCGCGACTTTGTGCTCGTCCAGCTTCTTGTGAAGCATCTTCACCAGGTCGCGTCTGCGCTCCTCGTTCATCGGAGGAATGTTCAGGCGGATCACCTGCCCATCATTGTTAGGATTAATCCCCAAATCGGACTTCTGGATCGCTTTTTCGATATCGGTCAGCATCTTTCGATCCCAGGGCTGAATCACCAGGAGGCGAGCTTCTGGAACGGAGATACTGGCAACCTGGTTGATCGGTGTTGGAGCGCCATAATAATCAACCATGATGCGCTCAACCAGAGCGGAGCTTGCACGCCCGGTCCGAATCGCGCCCAGGTCCTGTTTTAAAGCCTCCACTGCTCTCTGCATGCGCCGTTCTGCATCGGCAAATAAATCTGCTGTCATCCAAACCTCCAATGTGGATACTGTTGCTCTCGTCTCGGTGCGGGGAGATAATACAGTCCCTGATCAGGGAGCCACATACTGCAATCGCACCGCCAGACAGGGTTTCTTATCCGTCTGAGACGAGTGTACCACACTTTTCGCCACGTACGATGGCTTCCAATGCTCCATGCTGATGTAAATTAAACACGATAATGGGCATGTGGTTATCTTTACAGAGCGAGAGTGCAGTGCTATCCATGACTTTTAGCCCCATGTTCAAGGCCCGCATATAGCTAAGCGCTTCAAACTTGCACGCACGCGGATTTTGCATGGGGTCATCGTCATAGATACCGTCCACTTTGGTCGCTTTGAGCAGCACCTGCGCATTCAGTTCGACGGCGCGCAACGCCGCCGCGGTATCGGTGGTGAAAAACGGATTCCCGCTCCCCGCCGCCAGAATGACAACGCGATCTTTCTCCAGATGGCGGACCGCACGCCTGCGGATAAATGGTTCAGCCACAGGCGGCATTTCAATGGCGGTTTGCACGCGAGTATCTATCTCCAGTTTTTCCATCGCATCCTGCATTACCAGCGAATTCATCACCGTTGCCAGCATCCCAACATAATCGGCTGTGGCGCGGTCTATGCCAGTCGAAGCGGCATCAGCGCCGCGCCAGATATTGCCTCCGCCGATCACTAACGCCACCTCTACCCCCAGACTATGCACGCTCTTCACCTCGCTTGCAATGCGCCGGACCGTCTCGGCATCAATTCCATATCCCTGGGGACCCAGGGCTTCTCCACTTAGCTTGAGCAGGATACGCCGATATTTCAGCTGAGCAACCATAAGACACTCCCTCACCCTATTGCGTTCCACTTGACATCTCCGGGTTTAGTGCTATACTCCCCTCAACGGAGCGCGGGAGCCTGTGGCTAGCTCGACCCGCTTGAGGGTACTGAAAAGAGGGTACTGAAAGCAGAGCACTCGTCTACTTCTTCCACGCCCGACGCTCCCATTAAGATGTATCGCCGGGCCATCGTTTGAAAGAAGCGACTAATCCTCACCCAGAGCAAAGCGACTAAAGCGCCGCACCACGATATTTTCGCCCGTCTCCGCAATCACTTTGCGCACAAGATCCCCAACGACTGTAGACTCATCCTTGACCCACGGCTGCATCAGCAGTACCTGCTCACTCATGACTTTTTTGAATTTGTTCTCGACCACTTCTTCCCGCCTGGCCTGCGGAACCTTTTCCATTGATGGCTCTTCCAGAATCTCTTTCCGCGTCTTCGCAACGACGTCGGCGGGCACATCCTCCAGGCTAATATATTTAGGAGCTACGCCAACGATTTGCAGCGCCAGTTCATTAGCAAGTTGGCGAAAGCCCTCGCTGCGCGCCACAAAGTCCGTGCTGCAATTAAGTTCGAGCAACACGCCCACACGGTTATTGTGATGGACATAGGAAAAGACGCCTCCCTCTTTGGTTTCGCGTCCTGCCGCCATCATTTTTTCTGCCTTGCGGTCGCTCCTGGCCTCCAGAATCTTGATCGCTTCTTCCCAGGTCTGGGCCTCGGTTAGCGCATTTTTACAATCTGCGAAAGTCGCACCCGTCTCCTCACGCAGCTTCTTTACATCAGTAGCAGCGAAGTTCATTGCGTTGTTTCTCCTCAGTTTCATCAGTTATGATACTCAGATAGCCAGGACAGTTCAACAGCCTCTGTCCATCCTTTTTGGTTTCTGAGTGCTTGACAAATGTGTATGTAGCCGGTGATACGATTTTGAGCGTGACCCGGCGACCAATTCTACAGGAAAAGGGGAGGTCGGAGGCGAATCGCCTCTTAGACCTCCCGTCAAACAAATGTTTATTGCGTTAGAGAGACTCTTTGGCGACCAGCTCTGGTTCTGCATTCGTAGAAAGCGCCTCAGCAGATTCGGTAGTCGTGGGCGCAGGCAACGCCAGTTCTTCGGTCCCCGCAGGAGCTTCAAGCGCCAGAGGCTCTTCGGTCTCGGTCGGCTCAGCGTCTTTCTGCTGGGCCTCCAGCTCGCGACGACCCTCTATGACGGCATCAGCGATCTTGGCGCAGAGCAAACGAACGGCCCGAATAGCGTCATCATTGGCGGGAATGGGGTAATCCATCTCATCGGGATCGCAGTTGGTATCGGCCAGCGCGATAATAGGAATTTCCAGGCGCCGAGCTTCTAATACAGCAGTACGTTCTTTACGGGTATCAATAATGAAAATGGCATTCGGCAGGCGACGCATATCTTTGATGCCGCCCAGGATACGCTCAAGGCGCACCATATCATCCTGTAAATGCTGTACTTCTTTTTTGGGTAGCCGCTCAAAGTCACCACGGTCCCGGCGCGCTTCCAGGTCCCGCAGGTAGCGGATACGAGACTGAATGGTCTGGAAGTTGGTTAACATGCCACCCAGCCAGCGCTGATTGACGTAATACATGCCACAGCGTTTCGCCTCTTCCGCCACAGCCTCCTGAGCCTGCTTCTTTGTGCCAACGAAGAGAATAGTGCCACCGCCGGCCACCAGTTGCTCAACGAATTTGTACGCCTCGTTGAGACGCGTTACCGTCTGCTGCAGGTCAATGATGTGGATGCCATTGCGGTCCATAAAGATGAACTGCTGCATCTTGGGGTTCCAGCGCCGGGTCTGATGCCCAAAGTGGACGCCAGCCTCTAAAAGTTGTTTCATAGAGATGATGTTTGCCAAAAAAAGGACCTCCCTTTGATCCTCCGCCCTCCTTGCTCCTGGCGTCAGGGTCCCCCTGGTTATGTATCTCGGACCCAGGGTTGCCGCCTCTGTGGAGGGCGTGTGTACTTAATAAAATTTTTCACACGAAACATCGCGGGAGGCAATCCCCCGCTGCCACGCAAGTATAGCACAGAGAAGGCCCGGACGCAAGAAAAATAGCTACCGGTTCTTCCCCCTCTATTTTCGCCGCTAAACCTTTGCAATAACGGGTCATGTTCCATTATAATTGCTGCAGACGAAATGTAGCAGGGAAGAGGAACGAGATGCGGGAGAGAAGACAATACTATCGCGTACAACTGGTGTCTTATGACGCTCTAAAAATGCCTTTCTGGCCCCTACCGACGCGCATACCCAGCCCCAGCCCAACTCCTCTCGCCTACCTCTTGCGTCTGCGCAGGCGTATCCCACACAAGATCCATCTTGTACGCATAGGGCCATAAAAACCATATTACCGCTTGCTTCTTGAACACTCACGTATAGTATAAAGTGTACATATTTATGGCTAACCAGCCATCATATTTTTATGGCTCATAGTCATAGCATTTTCAGGGGTAGCAGAAGTAGAAAGGGGTTACATACACATGGTAAACATTTTAATTGTCGATGATCATTCTCTTATGCGCCGCGCCGTGCGGGAAGTGATTGAAAAAGAAAGTGACCTGTCAGTGATAGCGGAAGCCGCCAACGGTATGGAGGCAGAGGCTCAGGCGGAACGTACGCAGCCCGATGTGATCCTGATGGATCTGGATATGCCCGATTGCAGCGGCTTTGAAGCAACTGAACGTGTGCTGGCCTGTTCTCCCAATTCTCGCGTGGTCATTTTCTCAGCCTCTCACCAGGAACAATACGTCTTCCAGGCCATCCAACGCGGCGCAATGGGCTATATCACTAAAGATATCGAACCGGATGCCCTGGTGCATGCCATTCGCTGCGCTGCGCGCAACGATCTGTGCATCTCGGGTACCCTTGCCGCGCAAGTGCTGGCTCACCTGCGCACCCTCTGGCAAAATCAGGCACTGCATGCTGCCAAAACGTCTTCTGCGGCCATTGCTTACCGGACCCCCCGCCGCTCGGCCTCCCCGCTTGGACCGGTCATGGCACCTCTGGATGGGCAGCCAGCTCCTTCCAATACGCCGCGCCCGCTTACCGGGCGGGAACGCGAAATCCTTGATCTGATGCGTAAAGGTCGCAAAAATCGCGAGATTGCCGGAGAACTCTGTATCGCCGAGTCAACTGTGCATAAACACGTCCAAAATATCTTCGAGAAACTGCATGCGCGTAACCGCACCGAGGCGATTTATCTCACCAGCGTCGAAGGATAGGCCGCTGACTTTTTATGATACAATACGTTATGTCGATAACGAAACTCAGCCACGTAGGAATACGAGCGTGCGAGAAAAACGGTCACCGGGCCAGCAAACAGGCGTCTCTCAGCCAACGGAGAGCAAAGCAGCCTTTCTGGCCCATAGTGATATCTTCCGGCATCTTAATCCAGATGAGATCAACGAGCTTGATCGCATCACGACAATGATCACCTGTTCGCCAGGGCGTGTTCTGTATCGCCCTGGCGAAACAGGCACAACTGTTTTCTTATTGAGATCGGGGCGAGTGCAGTTATATCACCTCTCAGCCGATGGCCGCAAGCTGATCACAGCAACGCTGGAGGCTGGCGCCTGCTTCGGCGAAATGCCATTAACCGGTCTGCCAACCCATCATAGCTTCGCCGAAGTGACAGAGGCATCGCTCGTCTATCTGATCAACCGACACGATATGGAGCTGCTGTTGCGCCGCAGTTCAGAGAGCATGCATGCTCTCTTGCGGCTGGTTGGGCAGCGTTTTGCCCGCATTGAGGAGCAGTTGATTGATACCGCCTTCAAAGGCACACCCGCGCGTCTGGCGGCTCTCCTCCTGCAACTGGCGTACTCTCGGACGCAAAGAGATGGGAAAAAGGCACTGGTCGTTGAGGGGCTCAGCCACGAAGAGCTGGCTGACCGCCTGGGCCTGTATCGCGAAACCGTAAGCGCGGCACTGCGCGAACTGAAGGATGCCGGTGCCATTGAACTGGGGCGGAAGCATATCACAATTAGCCAGCCATCCCTCCTCGAAGATGTGGCTTCATCAGGAGGAAAAGGTGGCCGTGCGTAATAACCTATATAAGGGATGCTGATGATTATTCAGGCACAAAATGTCACAAAAATCTATCGCACCGGGCCATTTCATGTTGAGGCGCTCAGCCAGGTTAATCTGGAAGTCTCGCAAGGGGAAATGGTCGCGATCATGGGCCAGAGCGGTTGCGGCAAAACGACCCTGCTTAACTGCCTTTCCGGTTTAGATACGATTGATGAGGGAGACATTTTCATTCGCGGCGAAAATTTACGCGATCTGAGCGATAATGAGCGCACCACCTACCGCGCCCGCCACATGGGCTTTATCTTCCAGGATTTTAACTTGCTCCCCGTTTTGACAGCGGTGGAAAATGTCGAATTGCCCATGCTTGTCTCGAAGGTTCCCACGCGCAAAGCCCGCGAAAGAGCATTGGAGATGCTCGAACTGGTCGGTCTCTCAGATAGAGCGCACCACCGCCCGGCGGAGCTCTCCGGGGGCCAGCGTCAGCGCGTGACCATTGCACGCGCGCTCACCAATGATCCCGCGATTGTCTGGGCCGACGAACCGACCGGCAATCTTGATAGCGAGACAGCTCTGGAGATCGTGGACCTGCTCTGCCGCCTGAACCGCGAAAACGGGCAAACGTTCGTGCTGGTCACGCACGCAGCGGAAGTGGGGAAAAGGGCCAATCGCGTGATTACGATGCGCGACGGGCGCATCGTATAAGGATTGAAGATAATTATCCAAAAAGACTATGTGATTGCGTATCTAAACCTGAAAACAGGGCTAGAGCAGGATTTCTAGCCCTACTTTCACACTAATGACTATCAAGTGCCTTTACCCTAAAATTGGCAAATGAGTGGCAACTTCAACACTTACACCCATAGCAAGTAACGCCTCATGTACTTCTGGTGTCACACCACGCCAGAAGTACACAACTATATGTGGAGGCTTGCCTGTTATGAGATTTTGCGATGCTGCATTTAAAAGAGCCAGGATCTGTGTCTCTAAACCTTCATTGGGAGCAGTCCACGCTTTATCATGTAGATCGAAAGGATGATGTAATGTAGGGCAGAGCCATGTACGTCCTTGTTCAGCTATCACAGGTATTTCTATTTCCCCACCTGGCTGCTTCGTTATGACCTGTGCTACCCCAACAAGCCCCTCACGTTGCAAAGCGCATGCCCATGTCGCTCGTATCTGGAACAGGTTTTTGCGCACCTGATCTTGTACCGCCAGGTTTTCATGAGATTTTTCATCATATCGTTCTTCAAAGGACTGGGCTTCTATTGCTTGCAAAATTTGCACTTCCTGATTGATACGTGAAAGCAAACGTTTAGCCCCATTAATCTCTGGATACATCTGTATTTGTTCTCTCAAAAAATCTGCATGGAGGAAAGCTTCAGCATTAGAATCGCCCAGCACAGGATTATAACCACGCCCTGAAGAGAAGACATATGCTCCTGAAGGTAATATATCTTTGTATACCATCCCTGGTTGGTCTAGCTGTTGCCAGCGAACAGCCAGTGCGGGACCAAAATAGGTTCGCCAATTACTACCTACAATCTCTTGCAAGTTATTACTCCGTAGCGCGTCTATAAAGCCTTGCACACGCTGGTCTTCATTTGGAAATCCTTCAGAAAAGTAGGCCCATTCGGCTCCTTGCACGTCACAGAGGTGACTCCATACTGCTGCAAACTGTTCAACACGCATCGGGTCGCCAGTTAATCTACTGCCAAAACTATTCCTGGGCATCTCTAAGATCATATGTGGCAAGTGAATACTAGTCCCTGGATGAGAAAATCGGCAGGTTGTTTCAAACCCAGCTATATCAAATTTCACACAACCACCACCATATTTTGTGTTCAGAGCAGCTCGTTCACATTGTTGCTCCAGCGATAGGTGAGAGATACGCTCAGTAGGAGCTACCACTTCTTTCACCTGTCCTATCCCTCCTAAAGCCTCCAATGTACGATGTAATATCTGTAGCTGCCATTGCTCATTCGATAGAGAATCAGGGAAAAATGCCATTCCAGTTGCTAATGTAGCCATATTCGACTTCCTCTTTAAGATTGGCCCTATTTACATCCTGCACCATCTATTTGACGGGGGATTGGGGGGATTATATGGTATAAATTTGACATCAATGTTTTTAAGCCACTTGATCTTGGGATCATCGCCATAAGCTGATTTTAAGCTTGCTAATAGCTCAGCAGCAAGATTACGATCAGAGCCAGGATTCACTACCACTCCAACGCCACGCCCGTTATCTGGTTGCTCATCAAGATATGCTTTCAACTGAGAGACCAGGCTCGAATAGTTATTATCACCCTCCTTAACCACCGAGTTTTTCAACTCGTACCATATATTATCACCACTGGTCACATCTGCACCAATGGAAGGAGGGATCGATTCGATATCGCGTGCCTTCAATGCCTGGGCTACCTGATACTGATATGTAGCACTGTTGGCGTTATCCTGCCATCCCCGGATATTTGTGTCAGTCCACTTCACCCAATTACCATTGTTTATATCGCGCAGAATACGATCAAGATCACCATTCACGTTCTCGTTGAGAAAATGATTGGCGTTAGGATACTTAGAATTTTGTAACTCCTGCTGGAGCGTTTGAAGTTGCCATACGATCTTCAAAGCCTTTATTAAATTTTCCACCTGACCAGCAGTTGGATTTTTGTCCTGAACCTGTTGAAGAATCTTATCAATCTGGGCCGAACTACAGCCATAAACATTCATCAAGTATGTCTTCAGCTTATCCAGATCTTCTGGCGTCAACTGCGAGATTTGTTTTTTCGGATCTACAGGCAATTGGTTCAAAAACACAACTGCGCCGCTAGCGGTAACGACTATACCAATGAGTAGAAGGAACTTGCCAAAATCACCTTTGGGCCCTTTGGGCGAGTCGGGCAAGCGCCCGAGTGGTTCTGTGTTCTTGTATGCAGTAATTTGTTGATCATAGAGTTGCTTCGCCTCTGCTGCATAAGCATTTGCCAGATCTATTTTGGCCTGATCAGGATTGGTAGTCGCTATCTTATATATAAGATAGCCTGCTGTCGCAACGAGTGCTATTGCATCCCAGGGAATATCAAGCCCCCCTTGAAGAGCGGCCCCTGTATCAAGAGTAAGAACGAACCCTCCTGCTGCATCGTCCGCAGCTATTGTTGTCCCTCCGACAGTTGATGGGGTAGGCAATCCCCCATCAGTCGGAATACCCGAATTCGTGGAAACAATCTGTATTGCTCCGTTAATGCTTTCTAATGAGATCCAGAGTTTGTGTGCAATATCCTCACCGATATTTACTGGCTTCTGCATATACCCGTCTAAAGAGGTACCATAGGGGTCGTTAACATCAGTTCCTGATATGACTCTCGCTGCAGAGAGATAATTGGTGACATAGTCCGAAAGAGCTTTTGCACTAGGTCCTTGAAACGTAGGCTGGCCATCAGTACCATTAACAAGAGCACTGATTCCATCCTGACACTGCTTGAGGCATTGATTATGATACCCATTGATGGCTGCTATCTTTTGGCGCAAAGCTTGCAAAGGCTCTACAATAGTAGCTTCCAGGTCACTCTTTATATCATTAAATGTCGGCATCGCAGATTCTTCACCTTCTCATAATAATTACATTCTTACAGATCTCATTAAAATCCATGATGTCCGTGATATTGTGCATCAAATTGATTTGCAATATTTTTATCCGTTCCCGTTATTAAGTCAGTTGCGTCAAAAATGGCTGATGCTAGATCTATTTGCCAATCATAAGAAGAGCGTAAATGATCCATATAAGGCTTGATGAGATTGATAACTATAGTTTGCCATTCTGGCGCAAATGTATTCGCGATATATGTTTGCAGATCACCCCAAGCGGTATCATGCGATAATCGCGCTGTACTAGCATTCACTAAAATTTGCGCCGCGACCTGGCTCATATGATCAATGGGATAAAGTAGTGTCTCGTTATTCTGTGAACCTGCCATAACTTGATTCCTTTCCTGTTTTTATCATCATTATATGATATAATGAGAAAAAGGCATTTTTCAAGTTTTTGAACCGTTTTGTACCCCCAAATCTGGGGGTACAAATTTCTAACATGGTATAGATTCTCACGATGCTAATCCAGGCTTATGCCAGCGTATGGGAACCAAGCAGGTCGTGTACCACTTCTTTAATATGGGCGGATGACAGACCATAGAGCTCTTTCAAGATCGTCGGCGCACCGTGTTCAACCAGCTTATCAGGCAGCCCTATCACCCGAATATCCACATCTCTGATGGCATGGCGCTCAAACAGCTCCAGCACCGCGCTGCCAAAACCGCCCGCCACCATATGATCCTCGATGGTGATAATCCGTCGCGTACCTTTTGCCAGCCGCAGAATCATCTCTTCGTCCAGAGGCTTGGCCCAGCGCGCATTCACAACCGCCACCTGGATACCGTCGGCTGCAAGCTCCTGCGCTGCCGCCTCTGCCTGCGCTACCGTTGAGCCGTAAGCAAAAATGGCACAATCTCGCTGTTCCGCTTCCTCTATCGTGGCCGGCCTGAGCAGTTCCGCCCTCCCAATCTCCAGTTTGCGCAGTTCACTCGTGAGCGGCACGCCCAGTCCCTTGCCACGCGGATAACGCAGGCTTACCGGTCCATCCATATAAATCGCGGTATACAGCATATGGCGCAGCTCTTCCTCATCTTTGGGGGCCATCAGCTTCATATGAGGAATGGGGCGCATAAAGGCAATATCAAAGACGCCATGCTGGGTAGGCCCATCCTCTCCAACAATGCCGGCGCGATCCATCGCAAAAACCACATGCAGATCCTGCATGCAGATATCATGTATCACCTGGTCGAAGGCACGCTGCATAAAGGTCGAATAGATGGCGACAACCGGACGCAATCCGCCGACCGCAAGCCCGCCCGCGAAGGTGACAGCATGCTGCTCGGCAATACCTACGTCGAAATAGCGCTCGGGGAAACGCTGGTGCATTTTTTTCAGGCCCGTCCCCTCCGCCATCGCCGCCGTGATCCCCACCACCGAAGGATCTTTCTCGGCAATGTCAACCAGGGTATTGGCGAACACTTCGGTGTAGGTGAGCGGATCACTGGCATTCTTCTTAATGGTCCCTGTCTGGTAGTCGAACGCACCGGGGCCGTGCCACTTGGTCGAATCGCCCTCGGCTATATCCCAGCCCTTGCCCTTCTTCGTCACCACCTGGACAATCACCGGACCCTCGATATGCTTCACGTTCTCAAATACATCCAGCATCAGCGGGATATTATGCCCATCGAACGGGCCAAAGAACTTCAGGCCCAGTTCCTCGAAGATTGCTCCGCTTTTGCTATGCATCACAAACTGCTTGAAGCTCGTTTCTGCTCGTCCGGCAGCTTCACGCGCCTTATCACCAACCACCGGCAACCGTTCTATCGAATCTTTCGCCATCTCGCGCAGGCGCCGGTAGCTGGGCGTTGTCTGCATCCTGCGTACCTGGCCCAGATAGTGATGGAGCGCCCCCACATTGTCGGAAATCGACTTCTCATTATCATTAAGCACGATGATCAGATTTTTCTTTAAGCTGCCAGCGTTATTAATGGCCTCCAGCGCCATGCCGCCGGTTAAAGCCCCATCACCGATAATCGCCACAACCTTGAAGTCCTTGCGGTGTAAATCTCGCGCGACTGCCAGGCCGAGAGCCGCTGATATGGAAGTGCTGGCATGACTGGCTCCAAAGACATCGTAGGCGCTCTCTTCACGACGCAGGTAGCCCGAAAGGCCCCCAAACTGCCGGATCGTATGAAAGCCCTCGCGACGGCCCGTTAATAGCTTATGGACATACGCCTGATGCCCAATATCCCAAATCAGCAAATCATTCGGGGTATCAAAAATGTAGTGGAGGGCCATTGTCAGTTCGACCACGCCGAGATTGGGAGCAAGATGGCCGCCTCTCACCGAGACCTTTTCGATGATCTCTCGCCTGATCTCTCTTGCCAATTGCTCCATCTCGGGCAGCGTCAAGGCACGCAAATCTTTTGGACTGTCAATGCTATCAAGAATCCTCGTCAAAGGTTTCCTCCCATATTAAACACCGGTTCCCTCTGCACCCTGGTGATCAGCAACCAGTGGACGCTCACTGAGCAATGTCTTCAACCGCAATGAAAATGAAGATGCATAAATATAATACCAGAACATATCGACAGATACCTTCCTACTATTATAGAGGTGCCATCGTCAACAGGCAAACGCTCCGGTTCAGAAAATTCATGCACATAAGGTCTTGACAGCCTTCCGTCTGGCTTCCCAGGCCACCTCATACGATTTTAAGACGCCTTGACAGTAAAAAACTTTCTTTTTATTATGCACTGGTATGGTATCGCTACCGATCCGGGCCACTACCATAGCATCGTAGCAATTCAGGCATACTCGTAGCAGGGCGTGCCGAGCACGTCCCGATAAGTAATAAGATAGAGCAGTGCGTGGACAGATACATCACCCATGTCCACATCGAAAGGAGGAGCGGCTCTCCCTGATCAGGGAGAGAGGCTGAAGTTGTGCTTCAGCATTATGCCGCAGGTCTCATGACAAGAAAAGATAGCGAAAAAGATTCGGAACGGCCACATTACTATTCCCAATTCTGGCTCGATGTAGCCGCCGGACGCAGAATCATTGGTGCCCCCAAGCCCGGTGAAGAGGAAGCCTCCGAATTAGAACTGTCGGAGGTCACCCCACCACGCAGAGCGGGCAGAGTTAGCACACAGGAGCCCCTGGACGAACCCTATGCCAGGCACCTGGAGGATAACACCCATGAGGCGACTTCTGTCGCCACAGAAGAGGCGTATCCTGAGCTAGAAGATGAGGCTTTCGATGAGCAAGAGCAAGATTTACAGGATAGCGCAGTGGAGGATATAGACGTTCCCGATATGGATCTCGGCCTTGAAGAGGAAGAAGAGGAGGAGGACGATTTCTTTGAAGAAGAGCTAGAAGACGAGGACGAGGAGGAGGAGGAGGACATCGGCTGGGGCGGTCGTGGACGTAAAAAAGCCAAACCGGGACGACAGGTCAAGCCACCCAAAAAAACCAGTAAGCGCGACCGTCGCGGTGGCTACTAACCATTCACGACTATCTTTTACACGTAAGAGGGCATCTGCACAGATGCCCTCTCGCTCTATTAGCTCAGATAGTTACCTAATCATCTCCCTGGTGATTTCCATTTGACATCTTCGGGTGTGATGCTATACTTCTCCTCAAGGAGAGCGGCGGGAGCTTGTGGTTATCTCGATCCGCCTGAGGATACTGAAACTATGGATAAATACCGCGAATCTGGGTCGCTTCAGCCACCCGTGATATCGCCAGCATATTCGCTGCCAGACGCATATCACAACTAAACTGATCCGCTTCCTCTGCCACAGCATCAAAGGCGCGATTCATAATCACTTCCAGTTTCTGGGTGATCTCTTCCACTCCCCAGAAGAAACTCTGCAAATCCTGAACCCATTCGAAGTAGCTGACGGTCACGCCACCCGCATTCGCCAGAATATCAGGAATAACTATGCGGCCCTTTTTAAAAAGGATCGCATCCGCCTCAGGCGTTGTCGGACCATTGGCGGCTTCGGAGATAATGCGCGCCTGGACACGGTCGGCGTTTTCCGCCGTAATTACCCCCTCGGTAGCAGCCGGGATCAGAATATCACAGGGTACTTCTAGCACATCCTGTACTCCCACCGATTGCGCCTCGGGAAAGCCTACGACGGTGCCGCATTCCTGCTTATGGCGCAATACCGCTGCCGGATCAAGCCCGGCCTCGTTATAGATACCCCCGCGCGTATCGCTAACCGCAACAATCTTACAACCCTCTTTATGGAAAAGTCTGGCCGCGATATTGCCTGCATTCCCATAGCCCTGAATACTGACACGAGCCCCCTTCAAAGACATGCCAATCCGCTTGGCCGCTCGCCTGGTGACAAAAAGCACACCGGTCGCGGTCGCGTCATTACGACCTTCACTGCCACCAATCGAAAGCGGTTTCCCGGTCACAACGGCGGGGATGGAAAAACCACCATGCATGGAATAGGTATCCATAATCCACGCCATCACCTGCGAATTGGTATTGACATCGGGCGCCGGAATATCGCTATGAGGCCCGATAATAATAGATATTTCAGTGGCGTAGCGGCGGGTCATGCGCTCTAACTCGCTGGGTGTCATGTGTTTGGGATCGCAAATAACGCCACCCTTTGCCCCGCCATACGGTATGCCCACAACGGCGCATTTCCACGTCATCCACATCGCTAACGCCTTGACTTCATCCAGGGTCACATCAGGACTATAGCGGATGCCTCCCTTAGCCGGACCGCGATTGACATTATGCTGCACTCGATATCCTGTAAACGTCTTGATCCGTCCATTATCGAGGCGTACGGGAAAGTTGACAGCCAGTTCGCGTTTGGGTTTGCGCAAGATTTCTCGCATATCTTCCGAAAGCTTCAATCTCTCAGCAGCCAGTTCAAACTGCTGTACCGCCATGTGATAAGGGTTGAATGATTTCACGTCATCGTGCATAGCTTCACCTCTTTGAGAAATTTTATGTTGATCAAAATGCAATGGCCTCCATTTTCAGCTCAGCTAAAAAGGATACCATATTGCCTCTAGTATAGCCTTATCCATCAATGCATGCAATGGCTGAACAATACAAATCTGAACTCTTGAGCAGGTGTAGCGAAAACTTGCAACCATTACCGCAAATTTTCGCTACACCTGCTCGATATTCTGTGACACCACCTGACATTTTATGCCTGGGATTCGTCCAGCTTTTTCTTTAAGAGGCCCTGCACCATATCCGGTCTCGCCTGACCGCGCGTCTGCTTCATGACCTGCCCAACCAGCGATTGTAGCGCGTTGGTTTTGCCGCTGCGATAATCGCCGGCGGCTTTGGGGTTATTGGCAATGACTTCCTCAATAATGCGCTCCAGCGCCCCTGTATCGCTAATCGGCGGCTTGATCCCCTTCTTTGTGACAATGTCCTCCGGCATCTCTCCCGAGGCAAAAGCTTCCTCCAGGATTTCTTTCGCTTGTTTGCCGGTGATGCGCTCCTTATCAAGCAGATCCAGCAGATTTGCCAGGGCAGCCGGCGCAAGCGGACACTCCTGGACGGCAATAGCATTTGCCTTGAGCAAGCGCACGACTTCGCTTAATAGCCAGTTGCTGGCAGCTTTGGCTCGCGCCTTGTAATCGCTGCCCGCAGAGACGGCCATCACTTGCTCAAAGTAATCGCCAAGCGCCTTGTCCTCCGTCATCACGTTGGCATCTTGTTCAGAAAGCCCATAGTCTGTTTTATAGCGCAAGCGGCGCGCATCGGGTAGCTCCGGCAAGCTCGCGCGTATCTCTTCGACGCGGGCGCGACTGATAATTAAAGGCGGCAGATCGGGCTCGGGGAAGTAGCGATAGTCGTTGGCATGTTCTTTGCTGCGCTGACCCACTGTAACGCCCTTTGTCTCGACCCAGCCACGCGTCTCTTGATGAATCACTCCCCCATCACGGATGATCGCGATTTGCCGCCGCGCCTCGTAATCAAGCGCGCGCTCCACAGCGCGGAAGCTATTCATATTTTTGATCTCGGTTTTGACGCCCAGCTTTTGCTGTCCACGGGGACGCACCGAGATATTGGCATCACAGCGCAGGCTGCCCTCTTCCATCCGTCCAGAAGCCACGCCCAGATAGACCAGCACCTCGCGCAACTTCTGCATGTATAACCGCGCCTCTTCCGGGCTACGCATATCCGGCTCGCTAACAATCTCCATCAATGGCGTCCCGGAACGGTTGACGTCGATCAGACTGTAGCCATCGGGATGCAGCAGGCGCGCCGTATCTTCTTCCAGGTGGACACGGGTGATCCCGATGCGGCGCATTCCTCCGTGCGCATCTATTTCCAGATAGCCGTCGCGACTGAGCGGAACATCGTACTGCGAAATCTGATAGCCCTTCATCAGGTCGGGATAGGGGTAACTCTTGCGGTCAAACTTCGAGTACTCCGGGATCGTGCAATTGAGCGCGAGCGCCGTCATAATGGTATAGGTGACTGCCTCTTCGTTAATCACCGGCATCACGCCGGGCATACCCATGCAGATCGGGCAAACATGCGTATTGGGCGCGGCATTGGCGTATCCCGTCTGGCAGGAGCAGAACATTTTGCTCTTTGTGAGCAATTGCGAATGCACCTCAAGACCGATCACCACCTCAAAGTCTGTATCAATAGGCGTATATGCAGTCGTGGTCATACATCGTCCTCATCTTCGTTTCTCGTCACACAACCATGTGAGTGTCATCCCTTCATATCTGTTAGTCTAGCCCTTTCCGCGCTATTCGTCAACCGAAAATGCTCATCTCATCAGCCATTTATTAAGAACACAGCAGAACGTATTGGCAATCTGGCGAAAATAAGATATACTGTCCCCGATACAAATAGCTTCTTTTGCTATTTGATGGCCCGAATTTGGAACGTGCAGGTAGCGGCGCGTATGACAGGTAGGAGCAGGAGAATAACCAAGTATGTCCCTTATCAATATGGCGAAACGAGAGATCAACTGTAAGATCGTCTATTACGGGATTGGTCTGTCTGGTAAAACCACTAATCTTCATTACATCCATCAAGCGGTTAATCCTCAAGATGTCGGCGATATGGTCTCTATCGATACAGAAACTGAACGTACGCTGTATTTTGACCTGCTTCCGCTTGAACTGGGGAAGGTTCATGGCTTCCAAATTCGTTTCCAACTCTACACTGTGCCAGGGCAGATCCTCTATCAGCAAACGCGTATCTCTGTGCTGAAGGGGGCCGACTGCGTTATCTTTGTCGCAGACTCACAGGCAAGCAAGCTCCAGGAGAATATCGAGTGCTGGAATGAGCTGCAAGAGCAGCTCCAACGCATGAATAAAGTCGCATCGGACTTCCCGCTGGTCATGCAATGGAACAAGCGTGACATCCAGGATATCCTTCCCGTCTCTGTGCTGGAAAAATACCTCAACCCGTATCGCGTTCCGAGCTTCGAAGCGGTCGCGGTGACAGGCAAGGGCGTGATTGAAAGCCTGCGCGTCGGGATCAACACCACCCTGAGCCGTCTGGAGCGCATCTAACGAGCATGCAGCATATAAGAGCCTGACGCTCCATTTCTTGCGCAAAGAGAACAAGCCTCATAAAAAGATATTGCAGGCTTGTTCTTTATTTATGCTTTTTAAGCAAACGATCAGTCAAGCGAGAGAAATTGCCATCGCTACCAATTGTTCACAAAGCAATTTGTGTGTATAATGGTGCAACAATCACCAGTACCCCTGTCATTGAAGGGGATCATCAGAATTTCAAGTGTTGGAATTATACAATTACACAAAGGGTCCAGGTAGCAAAAATGGATTTTGGCTGCCTGTTCTTCTACAGAAGGGATTACATGGAAACAATACGCGTCATCATTGTTGATGAACAACCTCTGTTCCGTGAGGGTATCCGTGCGACATTAGAACGAATGGGTGACTGCGTCATTCTTGGGGAGTCTACCGACGCCGCCGAAGTGCTCGAAATGGCCCGCGCCAGCAACCCCGATGTAGCCCTGATCGATGCCGGCCTTATTACCTCCGACCCGCTTGAGATAGCTCGCCAGTTGCGCCATATCGCGCCTCGTATGGCTATTATCATCCTGACTCCTTCAGAGGATGAAGAGCGCCTGTTCCAATCGATTAAAGTCGGGGCCGCGGCCTATTATACGCGCAATATTACACCCGATGAGCTGGCTGAAGCTGTGCGCAAAGTCAGCCACGGTGAATACCTCATCAACGACGACGTTCTCTCCAAGCCGCAACTGGCCAGTCGCGTCCTCAAATCTTTCCGCGAACTGACGGTGGAAGAGGAAGATAACGGGACAAGGGATCTGTATTCGCCGCTCTCCAGCCGGGAGGTGGAAATCCTGGACTACATCGCACGGGGCAACAGCAATAAGGAGATTGCCAAGTCGCTCAAAATCAGTGACCAGACGGTGAAAAACCATATCACTTCGATCCTCAAGAAGCTCTCGGTTAATGATCGCACGGCGGCTGTGGTTCATGCCTTACGCCACGGCTGGATCAAGATGCACGATAGCTAACAGGTATGGGCTAGCCAATTAGTACTAATATTTGATGTTCCAAATAATCCGATGCTCACTAAGGAATGGCACAATCGTTTCAACAATTTCCTTCCAGCGTCGTGCTATTCCCTAGTGAGCATTTCCCGTTGATACTTTTTTTCATTTTCCCCTTCACATTGACCTCGTTTTTCAAAAAACTATATACTGATAATAAAGAAGCCCACAGAGTACGAAACTTACCACCTCGAAGAGAAGAAAGGAAACCTGACCCAGTGAAAGTCTATGGTCGTATTACCGTCTTTCCCGTTATGCCAACGCGGATCAATCGCCTGTATGAGCTGGCTTACAACCTCTGGTGGAGCTGGCATCCAGAGGCGCGCGCCCTTTACGGCTCCCTTGATCCCGACTTATGGGAACAGGTGGGACACAATCCCGTTCGCTTTCTCAGCGAGGTCCAACCGCAGCATCTCGAAAAAGCGGCTGAGAATACGCAGTATCTCAACCAGTATGATAGCGTGATTAGCGATTTCGATCACTATATGCATCCTCGCCCCGATGAAACGTGGTTCACCCAGAACTACCCCGAACTGACCGGCAAAACTATTGCTTACTTCTCAGCGGAATTCGGCCTTCATGAGGCGTTACCGATCTATTCGGGCGGCCTGGGCATTCTTTCCGGCGACCATTGTAAAGAAGCCAGCGATCTTGGCCTCCCCTTTGTCGGCGTCGGCTTCCTCTATCCCCAGGGCTACTTCCACCAACGCGTCAACCGCGAGGGCAGACAGGAAGCATCCTATGATAAACTCCATTTCTCCGAGACGCCCGCCGTGCCTGCCGTCGGCGCGGATGGCAACGAGATCGTGATTAGCGTTGACCTGCCCGGACGCCGCATTTATGCGAAAGTCTGGAAGCTGCTGGTGGGGCGCATCCCCCTCTACTTGATGGATACCGACGTGGCTCCCAACGCTCCGGCTGACCGCGAACTCTCGGCCCGCCTTTACGGTGGTGATCGCGAGATGCGTATCTCCCAGGAAATTGTGCTGGGTATTGGCGGAGTACGAGCGTTACGTGCGCTCGGGATCGCGCCGGGTGCCTGGCATATCAACGAAGGGCACGCAGCCTTCCTCAGTCTGGAACGCTGCCGCGAACTGGTGGCATCCGGTCTCAGCTTTCATGAGGCCAGCGAGGTCATCAAAGCGAACTCCCTCTTCACCACGCACACTCCTGTACCCGCGGGCAACGACACGTTCAACTATGAGCTGATCGATAAATACTTTGGCTCCTATTGGGGACAGCTTGGGCTGAACCGCGACCAGTTTATGGAGGTTGCGCGCGAGGATCATGGATGGGGTCCGACTTACGGCATGACAGTGCTGGCACTCAAGCTTACAGGCATGCATAACGGAGTGAGCAAGCTGCATGGGCACGTTTCACGCCGGATGTGGCAATTCCTGTGGCCTGGCATCGACGTGGATGAGATCCCCATTGGCTACATTACCAACGGCGTCCATACGTTCTCATGGATTGCCCCCGAAATAAATGAGCTTTTCGGACGTTATCTCGATAAAAATTGGGGCCGCTACGTTGACCAGCAAGCATTCTGGGACGAGCGCATTCATAACATTCCAGATGAAGAGCTATGGCAGGCGCATACGGTCCGCAAGGAACTTTTGATCGACTACGCACGCCATCGCTTGCAAAAGCAACATCTGCGCCTGGGCGAAGGCGCGCCCCAGATCACAGAACTTGAAGCTATGCTGACACCTGACGCCTTGATCATTGGCTTCGCCCGCCGGTTCGCGACCTACAAACGCGCAACCCTGCTCTTCCGCAATCGCGAACGCCTGCTCCGGCTCCTCAACAACCCCGAACGTCCCGTGCAGATTATCTTCGCGGGCAAGGCGCACCCGGCTGATGAACCTGGCAAAGCTCTGATCGAGCAAATTTATCGCGCGTCGCGCAGCGATGAGTTCCGTGGCAAGGTCATTTTCCTGGAAAACTACGATATCGAGATGGCACGCTATCTTGTTTCCGGCGCGGACCTCTGGCTGAACAATCCGATTCGTCCCTACGAAGCCAGCGGCACCAGCGGTCAGAAGGCCGCACTCAACGGCCAACCAAATTGCAGCATTCTCGACGGCTGGTGGGCTGAAGGCTACAACGGCCACAACGGCTGGGCCATCGGCGAGGAGCGCGAGTATCACGATCAGGAAATCCAGGCAGAAGCTGACAGCCTCTCTCTCTACCAGCTGCTCGAAGAAGAGATCGTCCCGACCTTCTTCGACCGGCGAGCAGATGGCATTCCTCATCGCTGGCTTGGCTATATGAAGGAGGCAATTCGTACCTGCACCCCTCAGTTTAGCATGCGACGCATGGTCAAGGAGTATACCACCCGCTACTATATCCCAGCAATTCAACAGAATATGCAGATCGTACAAAACCACTACGAGCAAGCTCGCACTCTGGCAGCGTGGAAGGAGCGCATCCGCCGGCAGTGGCATTCGCTGGAACTCTACGTTGATGGGAGGCGCGAGGGGCAACTCAGCCTGGGGGAGGCTATCGAGGTGCGAGCATGGGTGAGAGTAGCAGAACTGACTCCTGATGACCTGTGTGTCGAGCTGGTATATGGTAATGCCAAAGACGAGCAGGTGGTACCGGAACATACATTGCCCATGAGCTATACCAAGCGCGAACTTGATGGCTCCTATCGTTACGATATGCGCTTGCAGCCAGCTGCCAGTGGCAGTATAGCCTATAATATCCGCGTTGTCCCCTTCCATCCAGAACTCAGAGAAAAGTACGAGCTGGGCCTAGTGCGCTGGGCATGATAAACGAGACGATCCTCCCTAAAGGGAGGATCGTCTCTTTAAAGCTTTTGAACGAACTTAAAAGGGATATCTGGAAACGGGTTTCCAGGCGCTTCCTTCTTAGGTAAGCTCAAGCAGTGGGAACGAACGATGGCGGCGCGGCGGGATCAGGAAGTTCTGACGGCGGGTCGCGGTGATGAAGCGCTCCAGCCCATCATCTTCGGCTGCTGAGCCGGTCACACCTGCTGGAATGCCGGTACCGGTGCCACCCTCACTGACTGCAACCATGTCGAGCGAGGCCGCATTGATACGCATCACGCGGAAGAACTCCGCGGTCGGCACGAAGACCATGAACTCCAGCGTCGGCTGGACCGAACCATCGGGGACATCCAGCGACGAGAGGCCCGGACCGTCATTGCGGATATGCAGCGGCGTGCCGTCTGAGGCGCGCGAGGAGCGCTGCAACGCCTGCTCGTGGCCCACACGCAACTGCTTGGTCCCCTGCGCCAGCAGATCGGGGTCGAAGTTGGTCAGGTAATCATTGGCCCCGAAGAACGGATCGGGCAGGAAGGCGGACTGCTGCTGCGTCGCCAGGTTGCCCGTAGGAGCGCCCAGGCCGCCACCATTGGTAAAGGCATCATTAGGATCTACTGGGAATGGTAGGCCAGGCGTGCCATCGGCCTTTTTGGAGCGGAACATATACTGCACGCGCTCGCTGTACGGCTCGGCGCCCGTGAACTTGTTGGAATCTTTGTTATAGAACTGGGCCAGGTCATCGATGTTGTGGGAGAAGTGCATGATCGAGCCATTGTCGAAGTAGTCTCCAGCAACCGCCGTGGTTAGACGCGCATGGCTGGTACCGACAAAGGTCACGACCGCCGCACTGGGGGCGCTACCCGCCAGTTGCTGGTCCACAAAGCCCATCCACATCGAGGAGGCCGGATTGATCTCGGTATGGATCGTGGTGAACGGCGCTTGCCCGAGAGCCGCAGCATCATCGGCCAGTGTGCGCGGCAGCCCCGGCTGCACAAAGTTCAAGCGCGCGGTCTGGAAGCTGAAGAGGCCATTGAATGCTGGAGAGGGTACGCTATTGCCATTAAGGCTATTGCTTCCCGCAACCCAGGCTGCGATATCGGTGAGGTTACCCAGCGAATCACTGCGCAGGGTAAAGAGCACATCGTTGCTCTCAATCTGGACCGGCACATTGAAGGTCGCTTTGGTCACATTGGGATTATTGGGCGAGACATCGGTCGGGCTGGGTACGGCCTCTTCCAGCACGAAGCGGTTGTGATTGGTACTCAGGCGCGGCATATGGCTCGCCACCAGGCTAGCAGGCAAGCGATTGAAGTAGGGCAGACCATAGGACACGAAAGTAAAGACGCCACTGGGGCTGAAGGGAAAATTCGCCTCAATCGTTGCCAGGGCGTTAGAAAGTACCTGTTGATCGCTCTTGGTGGGGTTACGTGTGAGCTTGGCTGGTACCAGCAGAGTGTAAGTCACGCCAAACTGAACCGGAACGCCTGCGATGGTTTGAGCGGGATGGACAAAAGCGCCAATGTCAAACTGGGTATCGGGGAGCGCCAATGGCATAGCATTCGCGACACGGGAGGGCATCCAGGGAGAGCCGACGGTGGCAAGCGCGGCTGCGCTGGCTCCCGCTACTTTGAGCAGGGTACGACGATTCACAGCAGGGGCTGGAATTTTGACGAACTGATCTGGCGTGATAATTTTCCCGGATCGGGGGACACGATTTGGTCTACATCGAGGGTCCATAGGAAAATCCTTCTTTCGTATGATCCATAACAACGCAAGCTATGAGATTCCAGGCATGATCCTTTAGTCCACGGTCGCTCTCCTAAAAAAACAGAGTAGGAGAAGAAGGTCATCCTGGCGAGGGAACAGGCCATGTGCTATCAACGAGCTTCTTGCACATCCCCTCAAAGAAGATAGAAGGTACCACCTCCTTCTATGCTCAAATCCATCCTCCAGAACAAATATTCCTCCTCTAAAAAGGCAACTTCTGGCTGGAGGTCCTATCGCTCAAAACATCCTCCTGACCCGTAAGCAGGCCGCTCACAGCAAAGTTTTTTACTACATGGGGATGTTTCGATCTTATGAAAAATACTGCTGCTTTTTAAGCAGCGCATCTTCCACTTCCTTTTCTTCTGCTACTGGCACCACCGCAGAATTCCTGGGAAGAAATCCTCCATGACTTTGATGAAAAGCCCCTTCTTATGTAATTTCTTTGCAATCTCTTGCCAGGCGATCTTTTAGCCTTTTGCTAGCTTAAAACTGCATACATTGTTTGCAATTCACCTATAAGCATAAGACAGGTATTTCTTCTTGTTCGATATTATAAATAACAAACTCTGCGTTGTCAAGGAAAAAATCTAAAAGTCCTAAAAAAATTTTTTTCTTCTTTGAACTTCACAGTACTTTTTTGTAGTTAAAAAGTAAAATCGATTGCACTCCTCCTTTCACATCTAGCAGGTCATCAGCGGAGTAATAAGTAAATCGATTATACTCATCCTCTCATCTTTCATGGATATCAGCGGAGTAATAAGTAAATCGATTATATCCACTATCCCGCCTTCCACGAGCCATCTACGGGATAATGAGTAAATCGATTATACTCGCTATCTTATTTCTCACCAGCTATTTGCGGAATAATGAGTAAACCGATTATACTCATCCTCTTACTGCTCACGAAAAAGTCTCAGAGAAAAACAAAGTAGCCTTTTTGGTAACAATCTCCATCATGCCCGCTCAGGATAAACTCTTCATTTCAGAGGCAGCGATTTACCTCTCCGATAACGGTTTGCCTCTTAGATCATGAAGACGATATAATAACTAAGATGACATGCCATCCTGTGAGATTGAGCAAAGAAAGAAGGGCACTATGTTATTCGGTATTATTATTCTCTTCGCTATCTTTCTGGGTCTTATTGCTCTGTTGCTGAATGCTTTCTGGATATGGATGCTTGTCGTTTGCGCCCTCAACAAGCAACTAAAAGAGACACCAAAGGTCCTCTGGATACTGCTGATCATCTTTACCCATGCGTTAGGCGCGGCTATTTACTTTTTTGCAGAGTATCTCCCCGGGCGCCGCCAACCCCAATTTGCTTATATTGCGCCGGGGCCAGGGCGTGAGCCGAACCACTCTTATATACAGGGATACCAAATGCAACAGGAGAGGCCGCCCTATCAAGCAGGAGAGCAGCAGAGAAGCGGTGAGCAACCTCAATATGAACCATATGAGCGCCCCCAGGCCCACTATCCTGAGCAGATTCAGGAACAGTAGCATTACTGCTGATCTATCCAATAGCAGATGCTCTTTGAAATCTGCTTTTCACCAGTTTATAATGATACCCGATAGCTATTCTTGAGCATGCTTTTTATCGGAGTTACACGTATGTACGATAGGCTTTTCCAGCCATTGCGCATTGGTCCGCGTGAAACGGGCAACCGTATCATCTTTGGCAGCCACACCACAAATCTTGCCCGCCACAATCAACTTAGCGCGCAGCATAAAGACTATTATGCCGCCAGGGCCGCCGGTGGCGCCGGTATGATTGTGCTGGAAGAGCATATCGTGCATCCTTCCGATCTGCCCTACGAGAGCGCAGTCCTGGGCTATCTGCCAGTAACATCACGAGCTATAGCGGTGGTAACCGAGCAAATCCACGCTCACAACGCGCTGGCAATAGTGCAACTCAACCACAATGGGCAGCAATCGAGCAGCGACCACAATCAACGAGAGCTATGGGCGCCATCTCCCGTACCAAATGTATCTTCGCGCGAAGTGCCCAAAGCGATGGAACAGGGCGATATCCGCGCTGTGATTGATGGTTTCGCTCAAGTGGCGCGTTATGCGGTACAGGGCGGTGCGGATGGGGTAGAGCTCCAGGTAGCGGACAGCTCACTTTTACGCCAGTTTCTCTCCCCTCTCACCAATCAACGCACCGACCGGTATGGCGGCCCTCTGGAAAACCGCTTGCGCTTCGTGCAGGAGACCATCGAAGCGGTTGACGCTGTTCTTGGAGCAGATCGTGTGCTGGGCCTGCGCTTCTGTGCGGATGAACTTGCGCCCTGGGCAGGGTTAACGCCTGAGCAAAGCACAGAGATCGCTCGCATGCTCATTGAAACCGGACGCATTGACTATATGACTATCACACTTGGCAGTATCTTTAGCACGCAGATGTTCCCTTTCCATGCATCAATGCATGTGCCTCCAGGTTACGCCGTTCACCTGGCAGCAGCTATCAAGGCAGCCGTCAATGTACCCGTCTTCGCCGCCGGTCGCATCATGAATGCAGCGCAGGCGGAGCGCATTCTGAGAGAAGAACGGGCCGATGGAGTAGAGCTGATTCGCCCCCTGATTGCCGATCCCAATCTTCCGCAGCTCTCGCGAGCGAACCTTGCCGAGCGCGTGCGCCCGTGCATCGCCTGCAATCAGGGTTGCCAGGTGCGCAGCATCATCAACGCCACCATCAGTTGCAATGTCAATCCCGACGTTACTAACACTCATCCTCTGCCGCTGTCAACTCAAGCAGAGCCGATCAGCGATAGCCAGCAATCATCCGTCTGGGTCATCGGCTCGGGTCCCGCAGGGCTTGAAGCTGCTCGTACGGCTGCATTACGCGGGCATGCAGTAACACTCTACGAACGCGAGGAAGCGCTCGGAGGCACGGTTGCGCTGGCGGCAAAGGGGCCTGGGCGCAGCGAGCTTCAACTCATCACTGATTATTTACAGGCAGAACTGAAACATCTAGGCGTAACCATCTATACAAACACCGAGGTGACAGCCGAGATGGTATTAGAGTGCCGCCCGGCAACAGTGATCGTGGCTACAGGAGCGTATCCCGGTACGGGATTGCTGCCTATCCCCGGGCACGATCTGCCTCACGTCACGAATATACGCGAGGTGCTGGAAGGGAAGCAGGTCGAAGGTCAGAATGTGCTGGTGATTGACGAAATCGGCTCGCATGGCGTGCTCTCCGTCGTCGAACTGCTAGCAGCGCAGGGGAAGCGCGTCGAAGTCGTGAGCGAAGATTGGTATATCGGGCATGATCTGGCCTCTACCCACGATATTGTGCAATGGATGCAGCGCATACTTGCTCATGGCGTGACGCTGACCACCCATACAACGGTGACGCGCATTGAGCCAGGCCAGGTGATCCTGACGGACCGTTTCGCGGAAGACGAGCAGGTACGCCTGGTTGACGCGGTTGTGCTGGGAACTTATGAGCAGCCAGCGCAGGAGTTGTATCTTGCGCTCAAGGGTCGCGTTCCGCGCCTCTTCCGCATTGGTGATTGCGTCGCGCCACGGCGCATTGAACAGGCTATATTAGAGGGACGCCGCGTCGGCGAGCAAATTTAATTTCAGTACCCCCAGTGGGTCGAGCCAGTCATCAACTCGCAGCGCCCTCCTTGAGGGAGGGTCTAGATATCATATCTAAAAATGTCAAAGGGAAATGCCTTAGGGAGTTATCATGGCAGGTCAATATCAGTATCTTTTCACCCCCATTCGTATTGGACAAACAATCATACCTAACCGCATTGTCTTCGCGGCACACCTGACCAATCTTGCCGAGGACAACCTGCCCGGGCCACGTCTCACAGCCTATTATGCCGAACGGGCCAGAGGTGGTTGCGGACTGATCATTACCGAAGAGCAATCGGTTCATGCCAGCGACTGGGCCTATCAAAAATTGATTCATGGTTTTGATCCCCATATTGTTCCGGCCTATCGCCGCCTGACACGCACAGTTCACGAGCATGGGACACGCATTTTCGCTCAACTCAATCATAACGGAATGCAGTCCAACAGCACCTATTCGCGTCGCCCTGTGATTGGTCCCTCCCCGCTCCCCGATCCTATCCACCGCGAGATGTGCAAAGAAGCCGAACCAGAAGAGATCGCCGAAATTGTGCGTGGCTACGCTATCGTTGCTCGTCATGTACACGAGGGCGGTTTTGATGGGGCTGAGCTGCAATCCTCGCACAGTTCGCTCATGCGCCAGTTCTTCTCACCCTATTACAATCGCCGCACTGATGCCTATGGAGGCTCGCTCGACAATCGTATGCGCTTCGCCCTGGAGGTCATCCAGGCCATTCGAGCAGAAGTTGGTCGCGACTTCACGCTCGGTATCCGGCTCTGCGGAGACGAGCTGATTCCAGCGGGCTTGACGCTTGACGAGGTATGCGAAATTGCCAGGCGGCTTGAGGCCACAGGACAACTTGACTTTATCAATACTAGCATCGGTGAATTCCACAATCTCTACATGGTCGAAGGCTCCATGCACACCCCACCAGGCTATCAGCTCTTCGTCTCGGCTGGCATGCGCGAAGTGGTGAAGCTGCCAGTCTTCTGCACCGGACGCATCAAAGATCCCGTCCAGGCCGAACGCATTCTACGTGAGGGGCTGGCCGACATGGTAGACGTTGTGCGCGGTCAAATCTGCGACCCGGCCTTTACCCGCAAAGCGCGCGAAGGGCATACCGAAGCGATCCGCCTTTGCATCTCTTGCAACCAGTATTGCATTGGTCGTATGGGGCTCAACCTGAGTCTGGGCTGTATCCAGACGCCCGCGACCGGCAACGAACTCACATTTCCGCCCATCACTATCACCCGCAGCACCCCTAAAGAGCAACGCGCTACGCTGATCGTGGTCGGCGGAGGACCCGCTGGCATGCAAGCTGCCAAAATAGCAGCCTATCGGGGCTTTCGTGTTAAATTATATGAACGCAACCACGAACTCGGCGGTCAGATCAACCTGCTAGTGCGCATTCCCAACCGTGTAGAATTCGGCGATGCCGCACGCACTTTACAGCGCGAAATCCTGGAAGCAGGCGTTGAGGTAGAAACAGGAGTGGAGGTAACGGCAGAGCAGATCGAGCGTGAGCTCCCTGACGCCGTTATTATCGCCACCGGATCACTGCCAGAGCTGCCACAGATTCCAGGGGCCGACCTTCCCCACGTTGCAACCGTCTGGCAAGTGTTACAGGGCGAGAAAGAGGCGCAGCCGGGAGATTATGTCCTGCTTTACGATCAGCTAGGCTTTCATCAGGCTACCAGTACAGCCGAACTACTGGCAGAAAAAGGCTGTGTTGTCGAGATTGTCACTCCACAATTTTACGTTGGCGGCGATTTGAGCGTCACGTTAGATATCGAGCTATGGTACCGCCGCGTCCTCGCCAAGCATATGCGCCTGACGCCCAACCACTTCCTGGCCGGCCTCGACTTTGAGAGCGCAACCATCATCAATAACTACACAGGCCAGCCTCGCCAGTTAGAGCATCTTGCTTTGGCCGTGCTGGTAACCCCCCAAAGGGCCAACGATACGCTCTACCACGAATTGCAAGGCAAAATCAAACAGCTCTATCGCGTTGGTGATTGTGTGGCTCCCCGCCGCGTCGAGCATGCTATTCTCGATGGGGAGCGAGCGGCAAGGGCGCTGGTATTACCAACTTCGCTTGTTCAAACGCGCTAAAAGTAAGGCGCGCAACAATCGTTGACCATTAGAGATATGGCAATCCCATAATAAGCGGCGGATCGGTCAAACGAGGAGGATGTAAAACGATATTGACGGGTTCTTTCGCCATCCCCTGATGCACGCTAATGGGTCCCTGAGCTCCGACCAGAAGCTTCTCATAGGGCAATATGCAGGTTTGTGGATCTTCTGAGTCAGGGAAAGGAAATGCGGCCACCATCACATAGTAGCGTCCGTCAGGGATATCGTGGATAGCGAAGGGGCCAGGAGCATAAAGCATCGTACAACGCACAGGCCGTCCCTGCGGAATAGGCTTTGGGAAGAGCCCAATGAAAATGACTGTGCTCAATACACCAATTGCATGCACCTGTCCGGTAAGGCCGGCAGGACCAACAATGGCTGGCGGCACACCGGTCGCAACATCGTGTTTAGTGGTGAAAAATGGGAGAGGAACATGCTTCGACCGATGGCGCAGTTGACGTGGTGAGGCCCCAACCAGTTGCGTAAAGCGAGTAGTAAATGACCCCAGACTGCTGTAACCCACCTCAAAACAGATATCAGTGACACTGAGTGACGTTGTCAGCAAAAGATGCTTGGCTCGCTCCAGCCGAAGGGTGGCGAGAAACTCGCCTGGGGGAATGCCGATAATATTATGAAATATGCGACTGAAATAATACGGGCTCAGACAGGCAATATCAGCCATATCTTCCAGAGAGAGTACATCCTGTACCTGGGACCTTAACACCCGCACCACCCGCTCGACAGCTACTAGATGGGACTCCTGCGTCCCAAGACGCGACAGTTCAAGCCCTGATTGCCTATCTTTTATCTCTAACATACCATCCTACTCCTACCATATAAACTTACCAGGCAACACACGAAAATTAAATAAACGCTTCATCCACAGCACTGGAAGATCTGGAGATTACGTCAGGCAGCCGTCCCCACACGACGACTTTCTACAATCGAACGGGCCTCCGGTGAGGGCTCCAGCAGCGAGAAGGTGTTACCGTACGGATCTGCAAAAACTGCCTCCACTCCATACAGTTGCTTCGTCGGGCCGCTGATAAACTTGACGCCTCTTGCCAATAATCGTTGATACGTTTTATGGCAATCATCCGTGTCAAAAACCCAGGGCAGCCCCTGACCAATTTTTTCCATCAGTTCCTGGACATGTTCGAAGCCGTGCAGGGTAACATCGGGCTTCGCCAGGGCGATCTCCGGCTTCTTCTGACCTTTGGGCGCCACCGTTAGCAGGCGCAATCCCGGTCCAAAGCTGACATCCGACCGTTTCTCAAGCCCCAGCTTCTCAGTATAAAAGCGCAGGGCCTCGTCTTGATCAGCAACCAGGATGGAGATAACCGCAAGGTGTGTTTTGAGTTTCATAAAACCCCAAATTCTAGTGTCCTGTCTTCCAAACGTACGTGAACAGCCTCTACAAAGGTATTCTTTTTTGCCTGCGTCCATTATATAAAACATTTGTTCTAATTGCAAGCGATCCTACCGAATATGCCCAAACGCCTCAGAATTCAATTCAGCAGGACTCGACAAGACGCAGTAGATGTGTTATAATAGGAGAAGAATAGAATGTGGGAGGACGACGCGTGGCTGGTTCCTGGGACGGTAACTTGAAACGCCTGGTGCAAGAGGCACCGCAAGATTTTGTGGACTGGCTCCTTTCGGGAGCCCTCTTCGAAGCTGAACTCTCTCCCCATTTGCAACATCGCCAGGTCAACGCCGATCTGCTCTATCGCCTCCGTTTCGGCAATCACCCGTTGTTGTTGCATCTGGAGTTCCAACGGCGCAGCGACCCGCAGATGGCGCGCCGTTTGTGGGAGTATAATGTCTTAGCAACCTGTAAATTTGACTGTCCGGTGTATTCGTTCGTTTTGTACTTGAAAAAAGATGGTCCGGTGGCCCAATCCCCCCATCAGGTGTGCTTGCACGATGGCCGCATGCTTCACCACTTCCATTTCGGGGTTATCAAGCTCTGGGAGGTGCCCAGCGCCTCGCTGCTGGAGACGGGTCTGCCGGGGTTGCTCCCGTTGCTGCCGCTCAGCCGAGAGGGCAAGCGTCGGGAGACCATCGACGCCATGATCAAGGGCTTGTGTCCACCGGGGGAAGCGCCCAATAGTGGGCTGCTCTCTGTGGCCTATGGGTTAGCGTCATTAGTTTTTGAAGAGCGTGACGAGCATGAGTGGTTGAAAAGGAGGTTTTTCATGTTGGAAGAGCTTCTCGCCGAGTCCTGGGTCTTTCGCGAGTGGCGGGAGAAGGCGCTGGTGGAAGGACGAGAGGAAGGACTGAAACAAGGTATACAGCAAGGCATGCAGCAAGGCATGCAGCAAGGCATGCAGCAAGGCATGCAGCAAGGCATGCAGCAAGGCATGCAGCAAGGCATGCAGCAAGGCATGCAGCAGGTGCTACTCGCTTTTGTTCAGGCTCGCTACCCTACGCTAATGGGATTGGCAGAAGAGCGATGTAAAGCGCTCGACAACCCCGAGCAAATTCAGGCCCTTATTATCAGCATTGGTCTTGCGCAAAGTGAACAAGAAGTAAAAAAGCTTCTTCTTACTTCTAGCAAGCCATCGTCTTAACCTTTGGTCTCTGTGAGTGAGAAAACCCTGCAATTAGCCTGTTCTTCTCACAATCAGAGCAGCGTTGTACACGCTGCTCTGAGCCTTCCAAAGGCAGCTTCTCTGATAATGCTCTTTTTCGCCGTCGCCGAGGTCAAAATACCATGTGGTATGATGGGAAAAATAGTCATTTTTCTCGATGAGGTTGTCTTTTTGATGAGCGAAATCTGGGCAGTACTAGAATATACTGAAGCAGAGCTGCATGAACAGAGCGGAGAGCTGCTCGGGGAAGTTGCAGCTATTGCAGAGCGCCAGCAAGAACCTGCGACCTTCTGCGCCGTTCTGCTGGTTGCTCCTGATACAAAATTTCCTGATATTTCCTTACTGGCAGCGCCAGGAGTACAGCGCGTATATCTTCTGGAGCATCCACAACTGGCATTTTATTCAACAGAGGCGTATGTTACCACGCTTTCGCAGTTGATTCAGCTTCACTCACCCAAATTAGTAGTAACGGGCGCGACTCCAAACGGGCGCGATTGGGCGCCCAGGCTGGCCGCACAACTTCACCTTCCCTTTGTTTCAGGCTGCGCAAGTCTTGACTTACAACATGATGCAATGCTTGCGCTACGGGTTCTCTACGAAGGACGCGCCTACGCTCAGACGCGCACAGCACTGCATGGAGACACTGCCCTGGCTACACTGTCACTGGGTGGACGAGGCATACCAACAGGGCGAGAGGGGCTGCCCTCCGCTCCTCCGATGGAAATCATACATATGACACCTGAGATCAAGCCAGCCCGTGAACAAGAGCGTATACGGCGGACCGCCATCAAGGCACCATCGCCAGAAGCGGTTGAACTGGATGCAGCAGAGCGCATTGTCGCAGGCGGGCATGGCGTGGGACAGGAAGGTTTTACGACTATTGCTGCCTTCGCCCATCAAGTCAGCGCGGCTGTAGGGGCTACGCGGGTCGCGACCGATCTTGGTTGGATAGAACACGCGCGTCAGATTGGCGCAACCGGCAAGATTGTGCGCCCAAAACTCTATATCGCCTGTGGCATCTCGGGCGCCGCACAACATACCAGCGGGATGAGCGAGTCACAAACAGTGGTCGCGATCAATCCTGATCGTACAGCCCCAATTTTTGCTCTGGCGGACCTGGGGTTGCTCGGCGATGCTAATCAGATCCTGTCCCTGGCGACAAAGATGCTTAACAATACATCCTCGTAGCCAATTTTACCATCATACCGATCTGAAAAGGATATTCAATGGATCGTAACGCAACCCCCAGACACCTTTTGCTGCTCTCAACCCTTTTTCTTGTATATGTCTCCTGCGGCATCATTGCTATGCTTCCCGGCCCGGCTCTACCCGTGCTGGCCGCCCATACAGATGTCCCCCTTGATATCACAGGGTGGATATTTACAGCTAATGCGCTTGGCTTCGCTCTGGGTGTTATGATCTCAGGCATTCTGAGCACCCGTATAAACTCAAAGTATCTTTTAATGATTGGTGTGAGCGTGATTGGCATTGCAGCGATCATTATCCCCTGGACGCATATTTTCGCGCTACTGCTCGCCGCGCAATTCATCGCTGGCATCGGGTTTGGAGCCGTTGATGTGGGCATTAACGTGATCGCGACATTAACGTTCCATAATGTATTGGGCGAAATCCTGAACACTCTTCATAGCGCATTTGGTCTGGGCGCACTGATTGGCCCACTCTTGCTTTCGCTGTCCCTCAAATTCGTCAATGAGTCGATCTGGGCCTTTGCTGCCGGCACAGTTATTGCCCTGATAGCTTTTGTATTACTGGTGCCGCAACACATACCGGCTATTGTTAGACAAAACCCACCATCAGAACAACAATCGATGCCCAGCCGGAGCAGGGTATTAGCCCACGCCGCGCTCTGGTTCATGGCCCTGCAAATGTTTCTCTACGTTGGCGCAGAAACCAGCTTCAGCGGCTGGGTCGCGACCGCTACCAGTCAGAGCGCAAAGGTTTCACTCGTGATAGCAGCGCCGACTGCTGCGATGTTCTGGCTCGGCCTGACGAGCGGTCGTCTGCTCGGCGCGCAGTTACTCAAACACGCCCAGCTAAACGAAAACCGTTTGCTCTATCTTAGCTTTATCGGTGGTGGCCTGAGTGGCCTGCTGGTGGCAGTTTTCACCGGGCAGCTCTGGCTCGATTTTGCTGCCAGCCTGCTGATGGGCCTGTTCTTAGGCCCAATTTTTCCCGGCATTATAGCTATAGCCTCACGCCGCTTTGTCTACGCTCTTAACATTATCTCAACTGTGATGCTCCTTAGCGGGGGTGCGGCTGGTACCATTTTCCCTGTGCTCATCGGCACATTCATTACGCATATCGGTATCGCCCCAGGAATGGCTTTTCCTGCCATTATGACGCTGCTCATCGCGCTCCCTTTCTTCCTGGCGAGGGAGCAACCCTTATTGCAATTCAATCGTAATGTGCCTACAATAAAGGCACAAGAAACAAGCTCGACCACCAACGATTGTAGTAAGGAGCATATTTTATGAAAGCTGTACAATTTGCTCGCACTGGAGCTCCCGATGTTCTACAGGTACAGGAAGCACCCGATCCCGTACCTGGCTCCAACGACGTTCTGATCGATGTTAAGGCTACGACGGTTAATCGCCTCGATCTATTTCAGCGCGATGGCAGCCGACCGGTTAACGCTCTGCCTTTTACACCCGGGTTGGAGGCTGCCGGGGTGGTAGTTCAGGATGCTCATGGCTTCCGTGCGGGTGAGCATGTTCTGACATCGAAAGCTCTGGCGGCAAAGGGCGGCGGAGGCTACGCCAGCAGGATAGCCGCGCCAGCATCGCACCTGGTACGCATCCCCGATGGAGTTTCCTTCGAAGAGGCTGCGGCAGCCGGTCTTGCTGCGTCAACGGCCTGGGGAAGCTTATTTGATCTTGGACGCCTCAAAGCAGGCGAACGCGTACTTATCTGGGCAGGCTCCAGCGGCGTTGGCTCAATGGCTATCCAGTTGGCCAAACACACAGGTGCGTGGGTGGCAACCACGGCCAGTTCGGAAGAACGGGCAGAATTTCTCCGCAAGCTTGGCGCGGATCTCGTTATCAACCACCGTCAGCAGAACATTGCCAAAACTTTGCAGGATGCGGGAGGCGCCAACCTGGTCATCGAACTGGTCAGTTCGACGCTACAAACAAGCCTCGAAGCCTGCGCTCCTGATGCAAGGATTATTTTGATCGGCAATCTGGGCGGCCAGCAGGCGACGGTCGATACACAGGCATGGCGACTCAAGCGGGTCGTGGTGATTGGCGGCGGTCAGCTCACCACCTCCACCGAAAACGAACACCAGATACTGCAATTAATAGCGCAAAAAGCGATTACACCGCTCATTGCCCAGACATTACCGGTGGCAAAGGCGGCAGAAGCCCATCGCCTCCTGGCAGCAGGTAAGCCACAGGGCAAGATCGTCCTTACCCATCAGGCATAACATCCTTTAGCACTGCTAACAGCGCCCATACTATAAATATGTCAAGTAAAACAAGGAGATCCAAGTGATGCAGAGTCAGGTTGGAAGTGAACAGATTCTTTTTACCAGAGGTGTCCCCGCCCTTGAGGCTCTTCCCAATCAGTTGCTTGCTACCTGCTTACAAGCAATCTTAGAAGGCCCCCAGGGCAGAGCTGTGTTGCAATACGGGCATAACGGCGGCTACCTGCCGCTTCGTCAGCTGCTCGGCGAGCAATATGCAGTAGCCGCCGACCAAATCGTGATCGGCAACGGCTCGCTCCATTTGCAGGATATGCTGGCAGCAGTCCTGGTCAAACCGGGTGATGTTGTTTTGACCGAACAGCCGAGCTATGATCGAGCCATTAAAACGTTCAGGAGGCGCGGCGCGCAAGTTATTGGCATTCCTCTTGAACACGATGGCGTAGACCTGAATGCCTTAGAAAGGGCGCTGGCGCGAAAAATACCCGCGTTCATGTACGTCATTCCAGATTTCCAGAACCCTTCTGGCATCACTACCTCCGCGGCAAAGAGACAGGCCCTGGTGACGCTGGCCGAACGCCACGGCTTCTGGCTGGTGGAGGATATCCCTTACCGTACATTGCGTTACAGCGGCGAATCGCTGCCCTTGCTTCGCGACATCAGCCCGGAGCGCGTTCTGGCGGTGAGCTCTTATAGCAAACTGATCAGCCCTGGCTTGCGCGTCGGCTATCTCATTGGTCCGCCTCACCTGATCAAGCAATTGACGGGGCTGACAGAGGAGACTATCCTCATGCCAACGCTGCCGACGGAGGCGGCGGTCGTCGAGTTCCACAAGCGTGGCTACTTCGCCACCAACCTTGGACATCTGAGGCAATTGTACGCACCTCGCTTGCAGGCAATGATCAAGGCGCTCAAAACCTACCTGCCCGATATCCCGTTTGCCGAGCCTGAGGGAGGCTTTTTTGTGAGCATCACCCTGCCAGAGCAGGCCGATGGAGCAAACTTGCTAGCCCGCGCTCAGGCGGTCGGCCTGGCTCTGACCGACGGCACAGCCTTCTTTGCCGATCCGCTTGACGAAGAGAGGCAGCACGTGGGTGAACGCTTCGTGCGCCTCCCCTTCTGCGCTCTGACTCCAGTTCAGATCGAGGAAGGCGTGCAACGCCTGGCAACGTTGATATAAGGCAGCTATCAACTGCGGTAACAAATACTGTAACCAGATGGGGTAATTCCTGATAGGGAATATTTCTCGTTGTCGTCAATTGTAGTTTTGTAAAAGAGGAAGAGAAATGCAAAAGACGCGTCCGCTTACTGTATCACGAGCTCTGCTATGCTTGCTAGCTCTCTGTCTGGTTATACTCCTGGCAGCATGTGGTGGTACAGCTCCATCCACGTCTGCCAGTACTCCTACATCCACTACTTCTTCCACGTTTCCTACAGTTCCTACCTCTGTTCCGACATCTGGTCCTTCCGGCGCTCCTACATCTGCTGCTACCAGCGTTCCTCGGACCGCTCCGAACAACATCGCGATTGTAGGTTTTGCTTTCAATCCAAAAACCCTTACAGTGAAGGTGGGAACAAAAATAATCTGGACGAACGACGATCCGTCTATACATACCGTTACTGCTGACAATGGCGCATTCGGTTCTGGCTCACTTCCGCCCGGCGGAACGTTCAGTTTTACCTTCACAAAAGCGGGAACTTACAGTTATCACTGCAAGATCCACTCCACAATGAAGGCAACCATTATCGTTCAATAATAACACTACCGCGTTTGCCTCTCACAAACTGCTGAAGCGCCTATCAGGTGGCTTCAGCAGTCATGCTTTGCGTGCTATTATAAAGTCCTTTTCTCCTGGTCCAACTAGATTTCCGGCCCTCCTGTCAGCTACAATACAGTTATATCATTATTGATCTGCATACATCTCACATAAGTAAAGGACAAGCTACGGCAATGCAACAATTTGACGCCATTGTCGTGGGCGCTGGCCCCGCGGGCAGTAGCGCCGCGCTGGCAATGGCCCGCGCTGGATTACAGGTGGCGCTGATCGAACGAGGCGAGTATCCAGGGGCAAAAAATGTCTCTGGAGCTGGCTTCTACGCGCCCAATCTGCTTACGGACCTGCTCCCCAATTTCTGGGAAGAAGCTCCTGTAGAACGCTATCTGGTCCGCCGCGCCATCACCTTCCTGGGCAAAGAATCGGCGGTCTCTCTCGACTTCCGCACTAATCACTTTAGCCAGCCGCCCTACAACGGCTTTACTATTTTACGCCCCAAATTTGATCGCTGGCTGGCCGCGAAAGCTGAAGAGGCCGGAGCACTGCTGATCACCTCCACAGTCGTAGATGATCTTATTTATCAGGGCAAGCAAGTCGTTGGCGTGCGCTGCCGACGCGAGGATGGCGATCTCTACGCACCCATTGTTATCGCTGCTGACGGCGCCAATTCTTTTCTGGCGAAGAAAGCGGGCTTGCAGCACGAGTTTCGCGCCGATGAGATGACGCTGGGAGTTAAGGAAGTGCTGCGCCTCGACGCTCACACCATTGAGGAGCGTTTCAACTTGAGAGAAGATGAGGGCATGACCAACGAATATGTTGGCTATGCCTCCGGCAATGTCAAAGGTGGTGGCTTCCTCTATACCAATCGGGATACGCTCTCCATCGGAGTGGTCGTGCAGATTGCTTCACTGGCGGAGCAAAAGGTGCGCGCCTATGACCTGCTCGACCAGTTCAAGCAACACCCGGCGATTGCGCCCCTGGTGCGCGATAGCGTTATGCTGGAGTATTCAGCTCATATGATCCCTGAAGGCGGCTGGAACTCGCTGGCGCAATTGTCACGCGCTGGCATGATGGTGGTGGGCGACGCGGCAGGCTTTGTTTTTGCTGCGGGAATCTTCCTGGAGGGGATTAATTTCGCCATCGCTTCCGGCCTGGCCGCCGCCACCACAGCACAACAGGCGCACGCCAATCGTGACTTCTCGGCAGAAAGCATGGCTCGCTATCGCCAACGCCTGGAATCCAGCTTTGTGCTGCAAGATTTAAAGAAATTCCGCAGGGCGCCCGCCTTTGTCAATAATGAGCGGCTACAGAATGTCTATCCTGAATTGCTTTGCGAAGCGGCGGAGCGAGTATTTCGTTCGGACGGGAAACCTCGCCGTAAAATTGGTCGCACCGCCCTTGCTGTCCTGCGCGGGAAAGTGCCCCTGCTGACATTGCTTCGCGATGGCTGGCAGGCAGGACGAGCCCTGCTGTTTTAGATTGGACGCACGGTAGCTCCCCGATTCATCGTGGGAGGTCCCTATGGAGATCAAGAAGAACATGCAACCGATAGAAGAACGCCTGGATCTGGTACGCTTCAAAGTCGATAAAACGCCACATATTCGCCTGAATCGTGAGATGTGCAAAGATTGCGACACTACTCCCTGTGTCTACGTCTGTCCCGCCGGTCTCTTTGAGCTGCTGGGCAACGAGATGCACTTCTCTTATGAGCATTGCCTGGAGTGCGGCACATGTTATGTCGCCTGCGAACGCAAAGCGATTGAATGGGAATATCCGCGCGGCGGGTGGGGCGTCAGTTTCCGCGCATCATAACTATTGAGGTGATGGCTTTGCGTATTTACGTCTGTGTCAAACAAACGCCGGATAGCTCCTCAGTCTACATTGACCCCATTACCGGACAGGTCGATGGAGAGCGTTTCGTGCAAATCCTCAACCCTGCTGACGCCTGCGCCGTGGAAGCTGCGGTGCGGATCAAAGAGCAACTTGGTGGCAACATTATGGTATTGACGCTTGGTCCACATGATGCCGAGGGAGCATTGCGCGCCTCGCTTGCGCTGGGAGCCGATAGCGCGATGCGCCTCTGGACTCATCAGGCGACAGAGTGGGGACCATTTACGGTTGCAACAGCTCTGGCCGCCTATATCCAGCATGAAACGCCGCTCGCCGACCTGATCCTTTGTGGAGACACTTCCAGCGATTGGGCTTCCGGCATCGTTGGACCTGCGCTCGCCCAATATCTCAATCTGCCACAAGTTACCGGGGTTGCGCAGTTCACAACCACCCAGGAGGGTAGCTCGATCATGCTGCGACTGACGCGCAAGCTCGAACGCGGCTACCGAGAGCTTATCGAGGCCGAGCCGCCATTGCTTATCACCGTCACAAGCGATCTAAACGAGCCGCGCTACCCTTCTTTGCCAGCCCATCTTGCCGCGCTGAAAGCCAAAATTCCCGTTATTGACCCTTTAACATTAATGAAAAGCAACGCGTGGCAGAGCGAAGCGGACGAAACTATTCTCGTCGAAATGCATACGCCACGCCCGCGCCCGCGCCATATCGCTGCGCCCAATAGCAAGCACAGCCCCTATCAGCGCATCGGCGAGATCGTGTCAGGGGGCACTGCCGCTCGCAAGGTGCGCCTGGTAGAGGGCACACCCGACGAGCTGGCAAAAGCGTTAGTCGAGTTTTTACAGGACAAGGGGTTTGTGTAAAAACAAACCTCTTTTACGGGTCCATGCCTATCCCACTGCGGAACAATAGCGCCATATCATACGAGCCGTTGGTCGCACCGATAGCTTTGCGGTCCCACCACCATTGCCAGACATTCTGCGCCGCCAATCCTAGATTAAACGTCGCTCCGGGCGGCGGAGTATCGCCATAGCTCAGCCAGAGCAGCGGACCAACGCCGATATATGGCTGCGGATCTGTGCATGGATTCGTACTTGATGGCACACATTTTGGCATCATATACCCCTGGTCCCACTGGGTCCGCATATGGTATTGATGATAGAGATAATCCTTGCTATATTGCGCGAACACGCCTGGCAAATTATCGCCTCCAGCAAGGATCACTGGTTCATTCGTGGGACAGTTGGCCGGGAAGTTATAACAGACGCTGGTATAGTCACGCAGATACCAGGCAAAGGGCCAGGTGGCATCACCCATCACGCCAATTGGCAACTGGTGCCTGCCGCCATACAGACGCTGGTCCAGCGCGTCTATTTTCGCCATCACGATGTTAACATCCGTTGTGGTCTGGACATAAATCATCATTTCATGCGGCGCATCGGCGGCGTGGACGTACGTAACCTCGTACATATTATGCAGTGTTGGCAGCAACAACAATATTGCCGTGATCGCGCCAAAGATGGCGCTACTCCTGGCAAGTTTGACATTCCTGGGCAACCCCTGTAATGCTGGCGTCAATAGCACTCTTTCTCCGGCAGGAACGACGAAGCGAGCCGACCAGTCTTTGATCATCTGCCAGAGTGTCACGACGATGGGTTCGAGTCCGATAGCAGCCAGTAGCATCATCGGCATGGTCATATGGATCATCAGCCACGGCATCTTTTCCGCTGCCCATGAGTAGAGGAAAACGTTGCCGACGAACCAGTAGACCAGGAAGAGGCGGAAACGCGTCGGGCGCAGCAGGCTGCGCACAATGCCCACCAGGCCGAAGACCAGCCCGATCTGCTCATAGAGCGGGATTAGCAAAAAGTAGTAGTACCAGGGCTGCCCGCCACGGGCCACCTGTTGCTGCTGCAACCAGTAATAGATGCCTTGCCAGATGCCGTCGCCGATACCTCCGCGGATATTGGTAAACAGCACAGAGAACAGCACCACGAAGACCGTCCAGCCCAGCAGCAGCGCGAAAAACCAGTGCATCCAGGGCATGGTAACAATCGTATCGAGCAACGGCTGCTTCTCTGGATCAATCCTGCTGGCAAGACCATGCCGCCCTGACGGGGGATACTTTCCCTTGAGTTCACGGATCAAAATAACCGTGAGATAGATGCCTAGCAGAATGCCAATCCAGGGTACAATCGCGACCGTGTTGTCTTTGAGGCCCTGTACATATAAATCCGCGGCGTGCGTGTTCTTAGGATCAGTGATGTAGATGGAAAGAGCCTTCAACCACCCAAAAAGCCACTTTGCGATGATGCCAGCCACAAGAAAATACATCACCAGAGCAATGGGAGCGCCTGTGCGCGGCAAATAGCGAGCGAGAGCCACACGAGCGCGCTCATCTATATGGAGCTGCCAGCGCGATCCGAGCTCCCAGACAATCAAAGCTCCCAGGAAACTGCCAAAGATCGCGACAGTCAAGAAGGTTGCCTCTTTGGTCGCATAGGAGAGCGCGAAAGCTGCTGCCGCGATTAGCAGCCAGTATCCGCGACGTGTTCGCAGGTAACGAGCTACGCCTACCACTATCAGCAGCGTAAAGCAGGCCATATAGATATCTTCGCGGGTGAAGCGCGAGAAGTAGACCATGCTAGGCGAGACGGCCAGCAGCAGGCAGGCCAGCCACGCGCCAAGATTGCCCAGCCGGTCGCGCAGGAAGTAGGGCAACCCGACAATCGCTGTTCCCAACGAGGCAGCAGCGAAGCGAGCGGTAAAGTTATTGACGCCATTATCGGGGGCACCAAGCAACTGAGCAACTTTGTAGACGAGGGCGATAATATGGAACTGGAACGGGCCATGCAACAAAGGATCATAACGGTAGCAGTTACTGGCAGGATTAAAACAGCTGGCCCAGTTTTCGATGTTGTGCATCAGTTGCAAGGAGAAGTAGGCATGCATGCTCTCGTCGTGGTGCAGCGGCCTGTCTCCAAGTCCCCAGAAGCGCAATATTGCCCCCAGCAAGATCACGCCCCAGAAAGCTACCCCTACAAGAAGTTGCTCGCGCGTCGGTGGGACAAATTTCCACTTTTGTGAAGGTTCGGAGGCTTCTTGATCAACAGGAGTATCATCTATTGCTTCAGCTACATCATATTCCTGAGCTGCATCTGAGATTTCCGCGTCCATGTTATCGATAGGAGCCTCTGCGCCCCGTACGCTATTTTCTCTTTCGATGAGCTGATCTGCTCGATGTTTGAAAATTTTCAACGTTCCTTGCTCCTATAGGGACCTCCCACGATGAATCGGGGAGCTACAGCGCGTCCGATACATAATCTCGCCCCCCCAGGGAAAATGCGGCGGTCGATGGTCATGCTCGCCCCGCATACGGGTACTAAAATTACGGAGATACTCCAAGATCCTTACGAATGAACAGCCCCATATCGTACGAACCGGTTGTGCTGCCGATGGCCTTGCGCTGCCACCACCATTGCCAGACATTCTGCGCTGCCAATCCCAGGTTAAAGGTTGCCCCGGGCGGCGGAGTATCGCCATATGATAGCCAGAGCAGAGGACCAACACCGCCCCCTGCCAGGGCATCGTCACACTTATGCGTCGCGGTTTCTATGCAGGGAGGGGGCTTGTAACCCTCATCCCACCATGTCCGCATGTGGTATTGGTGAAACAGAAAATCCGCCGGCTTATTTCCGTTGGCAGTGGCATATTGGGCCTGAGCAGCATCTAAATGATCTCCGCCAACGATAATTGCCTGCACATTAGCAGTACAACCGCTGGGGAAATTATAACAGACATTGGTATAGTCGCGTAGATACCAGTAAAAAGGCCAGGAAGCATCATCCATCACACCAATTGGTAACAGATGCTTGCCACCATAGAGCCGCTGATCCAGCGCGTCTACTTTCGCCATCACGATATTGACATCAGTTGTGGTCTGGACATACACCATCATCTCATGCGGCCCATCGGCAGCGTGAACGTATGATACCTGATACATATTCTCAAGCGTTGGCAACAAGAGCAAAATGGCAAGCACAAGGGTCATTATAGCTATGCTCACCGTCCGCACTCCTACTCTGGAAGGTTGCGGCGCCCATCCCTGCGCAGCCCTCGCCGCCTGCGTCGAATTGAACCGCCCCAACCGTTCTTTAGCGAACTGCCGGAGCGTGACAACCACAGGCTCCAGCCCGATGGCGGCCAGCAGCATCATCGGCATAGTCATATGAATCATCAGCCAGGGCATCTTCTCCGCCGCCCAGGAGTAGATGAAGACATTGCCGACAAACCAGTACACCAGGAAGAGGCGGAAGCGCGTCGGGCGCAATAAGCAGCGTACAATCCCCACCAGACCGAAGACCAGCCCGATCTGCTCATAGAGCGGGATCAACAAAAAGTAGTAGTACCAGGGCTGTCCGCCGCGCGCTACCTGTTGCTGCTGTATCCAGTAATACAGTCCTTGCCAGATACCATCTGCGATGCCTGGAATGTTGGTAAACAGCACAGAGAACAGGAGCAAAAATATGGCCCAACCACTTAACAGGGCGAAAAACCAGTGCATCCAGGGCATAGTGAATATTGTATCCAGCAACGGCTGCTTCTCTGGATCAATCTTCCTGGCAAAGCCATGCCGCCCTGGCGGTGGAAGTTTCCCCCTCATCTCGCGGATCAGAATGCTCAACACGTATCCGCACAGTATAAAACCGATCAGGGGTATAACAATGGTGAGCGTAACGGCTTTGAGATTCGCGACATAGGCATCGGACGCATTCACATTTGCGGGAGTAGTGATATAGATGGAGAGATTCTTCAACCAGTCGAAGAACACCTTCGCCAACGCTCCCATGATCAAGAAGTAGAGCAGCAACACAATTGGCGCTCCTGTGCGCGGAAGATACTTCTGTAGGGGCTGGGCTTGCCCCTGCCCTGTCGGGACACGATTGGTCGCGTCCAGCAGCTTGCCTGCAGGCAAACGCCATTTGAGGCCGAGTTCCCAGACAAATAAAGCGCCAAAGAAGCTGCCAAAGACGGCAATTGATAAGAAGGTAGCTTCTTTCGTTGCATAGGAGAGCGCGAACGCAACGCCAGCCATGATCAACCAGCCCATACGACGGCTACGCACATAACGCGCCACGCTCACTACGAGCAGGAGGGTAAAACAGGCCATGTAGATATCTTCGCGAGCAAAGCGTGAGAAGTAGACCATACTGGGCGAAACGGCCAGCAGCAGGCAGGCCAGCCACGCACCGATCTTACCGAGATAATCGCGCAGGAAGTACGGCAATCCCACGATCACCGTCCCTAACGTAGCAGCAGCGATACGCACCGTCGTCGTATTGACGCCATTATCATACGCTCCCAGCAACTGGCTAATCTTGTAGACGAGCGCGATAGCATGAAATTGAAATGGGCCATGTAACAAGGGATCGTAGCGATAATTTGCCGGGTTGAGCATGAGCTGCAAGGAGAAATAAGCGTGCAGGCTTTCATCATGGTGCAGCGGCTTATCTCCCAGTCCCCAGAAGCGCAAGATGGCCCCAAGCAACACCACAGCCAGGTAAGGGCTCCAGGCTATCAACTGCCCGCGTGTCGGCAGCGCAAAGCGGCGACGTCGATATACCTCAGGCTCCGCTACAAGCTCCCCATCTTCCTCATCTTCTATCACGGTCTCTTCTTTTACCATCTCGTCGTCAATATTCTGCATCTCTGGCTTTTCCCTCACACATATTACTTGACCTTATATATCGTCACGCCGTTCGCATTATACACAATCTGCATAAAGGTACTAAAGCGGTGGAGATTCGCTGAAGCATATTTCGCGTATTCTAACGCCCCCACATACAGATACTGAGCGTGGTAATGGTTCATAATCGCTAACACTACCTCAGGTTGAGTGGCGGTATAGATTGTCTCAACATCGGCGCTTCTCCGCTCAAACTCGCTGCCGTTATTGCCTTGACTGAGCCAGTTGACGCGCCACTGGTATTCGTGGCCCACCCAGCCCATTGGGGCAGGCAATCCCGTAAAGGTCGAGATACGCCCGTAAAAACTATAATCATCGCCGACCGCCTCAATAATACCCGGGTCCCCCTGCACATTCGCATTGAGCCAGCGAATAGCAGCATAATCGCCGGAAGTGTCGTAGCTACAGTCGGGCTGATGGCAGCTTTGCAGGTAGAGCATTCCGTCCAGGCTGTTGGAGCGCTCCAGGTGAGAGCCCTGCACAGTTGCATCGGGCCGTTGATAACGGGCAGGCGTTGCCAGCAGAGGATACACCATGCTGGCAAGCAGCAATATCAGTAGGCCAACTCCCCACAACCCCTCTACTGTGCGCTGAAGCAAACGTTCGACAGAAGCCGCATAGGTAGCGGGTCGGAAGCTTTCCAGGATAAAAAACAGGCCAGCGCCGGAGGCAATCGAGAGCAGCGCCCACGCCTGAAAATAGAACTTAAAGACGGTATTCATGCGGGGAAAATTGCCCGCGAAGACGTCCTTGAGGAAAAAAATCTCACAAACCGCTACCAGCCCGAAGGCAATAGCACCCAGCAACAGGGTAAACGCTTGAGCGCGGTCATCAATATTGTAAAATAGCAGCACGACAGCCAGCGCGGCGGTGCTGGCAGCTAATAAAAAGGTGGTGCTATTGGGCAGAAATACTAATGAGGTAAATGCTATTATCGCCAGAATGGCGATGCTAGCCACGTCCGCTCGTATCCTGAATCTATTGCCCTGTCGCGACAATTGTCCTCCGAACAAGGAACGCCGCGATGCGCTCGCCAGCAACAGCGAGAGGAAGATAAAGGCAAATAAGCCATAAATGAGTATTTCGCTGCCCAGCGAGGAGCGATCCGCCGGGTTCACTATTCCGATCCCCTGCGAGGGTGAGATGAAGTTAAGGTAGAACGGGAGGTATAAGAGAAATGAGAGCGCGACCAGACAGATGCTTGCCACAAGAATATCGAGCAGCAAGGCAAGGCAAAAGCGCGATTGGTACGCTAACCATTGCTGCAAGCCAATACAGATAATCGCCAGACCCACATACGTTGGAAAATCCCATCCGTTCATGGTAAAGAGGCCGCCCAGCACCAGCGCGGTACATCCCAAAGTGAAGGGGATCTGCCAGCCACGTCCGAAGACGTAGAGACCCTGCCCATCGTGCTCCAGCAACAGATTGAAGGCCAGCCCTATCGCCAGGATGGTAAAGGCCAGCGCCAGTACATGCGCGTGGAAGCAGGAAAGCAAAAAGCTAAATGCCGGAAATTCGTTAATGGTTTTGTCAATGACGCGGCTGGGCGCAAACCAGTCGTAATGGGCCACATCGCCATGATTGAGCCACCATTGCTGGGTTGCGGCCAGATTGCCCAGCACCAGCCCCATCGCCATCGTCAGCAAGCCATAGGGAATCGCACCTAACAATGGCGGATGCGCTGTATTTGCTGGCTCAACCTGCTCGCCATCATGACTGGCACGTCTGCGTAAATGCCGCGCCCAGGCGACGATGTTGCAGGTAACGCCAAATAGATTGACAGCCGTTAAGCCAAAATACATGCAAATTCCCGTGTTAAAGGCGATGGAGGGAGCCTGTCCGAGTAGCTTTGCTAGCACGGCGACGGCAAAATGGGCGTAATAATAATAGTTGATGCTGTAGCCAGCAAACCATATATCATTGGGTGGCAAATGCGGGCTGCGCATAATCGCCGCGATGAAGCCCTCATCCATAAACATTTCATAGGAGCGGATATCGGGTCCAAAGGAGCGCACCCAGCCCAGGAGGAAAACCATGCCCAGGAATACAATCTCGCTTGCCACAATATAGCCCACATTGAGACGTATCACCTTCATGAGCGCATGTCGTGTGCGCACCAGGCCAATCAGGCTAAAAGCCAGCAAAACAAGGACGGTTCCCAGAATATAGAGCTGGCTGAACGGCAAGGTATGCCAGAGCATTAAAGGCAGCCAGACACAAAAGGCAAGGAGAGCAATAGCGAGCGCCTTGCTGAAGGCCCATCCCCGATCAGGCAGGTTATGAAATACCGTCACTGTGAGCGGCAAACATGCCAGTCCCAACACCTCCACCAGCGCCCACATCTGCATCAATTCGATCATGATCTTCTCAAAAACTCATAAATGCAACTAAAACGTGGGATGCTCTCACGTTTTTCTATAAAAAAATATCCTATTCTACAAACGAATTGCTCATCCAATTCGTTCCTCATGATGGATTTTTTCCCTACTAACTTTTCGAGATACGAAGCTATCTATAAAAGCAAACTCTACTAGTCTTCTATACAACTACTTCGTAGATAGTTACACTGCTCGAACGATACGCCACTTGCAACGCGCTGCCCACCATATGTTCGAACTTATCGAACCTCTCCGGCTCCCTGGTCCCATAGAGATCTCGCTCTAGCTGCCCTACATATATATAGCGTACTTGATAAAAGTGCAGTAATTCAAGAGCCTGAGCAGTATCGGTGGTGGAATAAATGATTCCAACATCGGTAATGCGATTGATTGGCTGATCACTGTAACGCTGCTCTCCCTCATGGTCGGCCCAGCCTATCACATCGGGCAAGCCCGTAAAAACGGAGACGCGATTATACCACTGATAGGAAACGGGCGCCGCTGCCTCCAGAATGACCGGAGCGCCCGCCACATGCGTATTGAGCCACGTAATAGCAGCAGCATCTCCCGGATACCAGGCCCGCACAAAGGCAAAGCCATCCAGTGTCGGGGTATAAGCCGCGCTCACGGCGGGCTTCTGAACATCAATCCATACCTGATGATCGTGAATGCGTGCAGGCATACCTTCTACAAGAAATATCGAGCATACAAGCAGCAGCATTACCAGCGCCGTCATCCACGCCCGCCGGATCACGCCTCCCAAGACGCGCCACAAACGCTGCACTACCAGCGCGCCGCCAATTGCCATTAAAAGCCAGAGCTGCATCGAAAACTTAAAAACCGTATTCATGCGGGCGAAGCCACTACCGTCCAGAAAATCGCGTACATATACCACCTCTATCCCCAGTGCAATGCAGAGCCCCACAAGCAATAAAAGATAGGTATATGCCTGCGTCTGATCGATCACGCCTCCTCCCCTATAAACCATTTTGATTATGCCTGTGCTTCCACCTTCTGCGCCTCTTAGTATTGCCAATCGCGCCCTTAATTGCCTCAGCAGCAGCAATATTCCTAGAACAAGCAAGGCAGCCAGTAGCAGCTTGACGCCAGAGAATGCCAGGAAACACACAATGATCGCACTCACTACCATATAGCCAGCAACATGCCAGGATGCAAACATTCCGCCAAGATTTCTCAGTGCCGCCCAGCCACGATACAGCTCTGCCAGAAAGAAGCTGAGCGCGAGGAAGATCCAGAGGCCAAAGACCATAAAATAATCGCCCAGGTTCGTTCCCTGGACTACCAACCCTATCCCATTTATATAGAGCTGCTGATATGAGAGATAGAAAGGCAAATAAAAGAGATAGCCCAGGCCACACAGCGCCGCTGTCGTTACAAGGCGAAAGCCGAGCGCAATCAATAATTCCATTCTACTCTCTTGCCGTTTCTGCATCACTCTCTGCACAACCAGCCCTCCTGCTAACAACGTCGCATGGACGGGCATATCCCAGGGATTGACGCAGGCAATGGTGCCAAAAACGAACGCGGCGAGCAGATATAATGACAGGCGCTCATAAGAGGCTGGGAAAAGCAGGCTTTTCTTGTCACGAGCAAGCAAAAGCGCAGCAATAATACCAAGCATCAGCACAGAGATCGGCAGATCAATCACATGCGGATGCAGATCAGCAAAGAGAAAGGTCCAGAAGGGGAACTCGTTGATGGTGAAAGGAATGATACGGCTGCTCTGCCAGTAATCAAACGCGGGCAAAGGGGTGTGACTCAGGAATGCGAGCGCCTGCCCGTTGAGCTGCGCCAGCCCGTTGAAGTTACCGATGAACGCGGTAAAATATCCTCCTAACAGAGCTACAGGGACGCTATTGGCAAGGCTATAGACGACAATCACGGCCCCGCCGAACGTGAGCGCAAACAGGGTGGGGATAGCGAGATTAAAAGCGGTTGTGGGGATAATACCGGTTAACTTGATCAGGGAGCCGATGACGTAGTAACCATAGTAATAGTAATTGATATAGCCACCGGCAAACCAGGGATCGAAGGGAGGCGCATAGGGACTGCGCAGGATAGCATTGAGAAAAGCCAGCTCCATCGGCTTCTCACCGCCCAGGTAAATTTGCCAAAGATCGGGATTGAGCGAGCGAATACCAACAAACAGCAAGTACGCCAGGCTGAATAGCAACTCGCTGAGCAACAGCCTGCGCCAATGTTGAGAGCAGAAGGCAACGATAGCCGCCCGCTGAAAAAAAAACATTACCGTACTACAGAGGAGCAGCCCGCCGACCACCAGCAGGAGCGAAAGATGGCTGAAAGGGAGCCAGTGCATGGCTGCAAGCAACCAGGATAGATACGCCACCAACAATAACCCGAGCATTTTACTAAACAGGTAGCCACGATCCGAGAGCATGCGAAAAACCGAAAAGATCAGCGGACAGGTGAGCAGGCCCAGCAGGGTGATCGCCAGCCACCAGAATAAAATCGGTGCCTGATTGGCGGGACTACCAGAGGGAAACTGCACAGCGAAAGGGGGAGATTGTTGATTATCTTCGATTTGCTGGGGAGTGAGCATCAACGTGTGCTGCGCGCCAGAGAGACGCGCTCCTGGTGCCGGAAGTTGCACGCCATCCAATAATTTCTGGAAGAGCTGATCGGGCGTGTAGGGATAGGGAGTATCACGTTCGAAAATACGCGTGGTCGGATGATCAAATACGGAGTAGCTCTCATCCGCGTTGCTATCATCAAGCGTGATGCCAAACAGGTTGGGATGGTTCTGGAAGGTGGCGACCAGGCGAAACCCCAGTTGGCCGCTATACAGGAGCTGGTAATAGTGAATCGTCAAAGGATAACGCTGCGGGAGGCGCGGAATTGACTTATCAAGCCGGTCCGTTGCCATTGTAATCGCATTGACCGTTGGCAGAAAGTTTGCTAGCTGGCGCGCCTTCGCCGTCGTATCATCGCCATAGAGATCCAGTCCCGTCGTTGGCTGCCCGTTGGCATCGGGATAAGATGCCTGGACAAACATCGATGGATCATGTCCATCAACAGCGACCGGCAGAGGATCATCCCACTGCTCGTACGTCAACACGCTTCCCGGCTTTAAATGACTATATATCCAGCGCGACGCCTGAATGCGCGTATTGGGCTGGCTATACACATTCATCAATGCCAGCCCTTGAAACATCGTACCGGCTACCACCAGCCCTACCACGATAATGTAAGCAGAGGGCAGGATGCGCTCCCAGCGGGCCGATTTCTTCAACTCTCTTCCTTGCAGATAGCGCCCCCATTCCAGCAATACAGCCGCCGCCATCAGCGCCAGCAAGGGGTAGATGGGAAGCATATAGCGCATGTATTTGACGTAGAACAGGCAATTAATTGTTCCGTAGACAAGCACCCAGGAGAGCACGATCAGCCAGGAGCCAGCGCGACGCCTCCATACCTGCCAGCAGAGCCAGAGTAGCCCGGCAAACGCGGCCAGTCCCAGCGTCACCCCCATTCCCCAGAGCAGCATATTCTGCGCCTGATAGATAAAGGGAATGGTACCGGCGAACTGCCGCACATAAGGGAGATCGAGCGTGCCCCGCACCAGGCTCCCCTGTTCCGCCACCTGCTGAATATAGTTTGGAGCATCCAGATAGGCATAGGGTTGGGCTATAAGAAATACCATTACGGTAACAACCAGGGAGAGCAGTAGTGAACTGGCGGCAGGGAAAAAATCGCGCCGGTAATACCAGCTTAACAGGGCTGATACAAACAGCGGCACAGCCAGAGGAGCAGCGCTGAATTTGGTCGCAAGAGCCAGGCCGTAGCCCAGGCCAGCAATGAACGACCAGAGCATCAGGCGATTGGTTCGCACCAGCGCCACACTGGCGAGGAGCGTGAGCATGACGAAGAAAAGCAGGATGGTATCAACCGCGTAGAAATGTGATAATTGCAGTTGCAGCGGCGTAAACGTCACCAGCGCGGCGGCAAGTAACGCCGCATTCCAGGCATTGCGCCGTCCTGGCGTCTCATCTTTCACCAGCAGCAGCGCCAGCCATCCGGTCAGCAGGATCGTTCCGCTATCGAACAGAGCTGAGAGCACACGTCCCACAAGCGTATACCTGACAAAAGCATCGGGAGCAGATGTAGGGACAACGAAGTGCCCGACGAAAGCCAGCAGGTAGAGGGGAAAGGAGCCATAGGCGAAAAAATGCGGATTCAGCGGAGAATGAGCGGGATCGAGAAACTGCGCAAAGCTAGTGGGCCACCCTAGCGTTGTAACGTGAAATAGAATCTGTCGCTCATCGGGATGAAAGCTATTGCCCTGGTCCCAGTTGAGATTATACAGACGCAAAAACAGGCCAGGCAGCAGCAGACCATAAAAAGCCAGAGGTCGCCAATACATGACGAGTTTCCTGAACATCTCATCCCCTCTTGAGATGGCGGGCGGCACACTACATTCATCACCATCTCAGCATGATTCCGCTTTAGTATAGGCGGTAGGAGCGGCCAGGTCAAGAGGCTATCAGCAAACAGAGCAGAATATTTGCACCTATGGCTCGTCTTCACAGATCGAAGCTGGCGCGCAAGAGTTCTTCTTCTATCTGCTGCCACACCTTCCGCTCGGCTTGAATGATATCCAGGTGAAATCGGATCATCATCTCAGCCACACGCGATCTAAACTTCGCGAGATAAGGCTGCTGGTCCTTATAGGATGGCGTCCTTCCCAGATCAATATCCCCCAGGTCATAGAACGCCTCAGGCTCGAACGCCACCGAGAGGAGTTCGGCATAATTTTGAATGAGGGTCTGGCGCGCCGGGGAAACAAAATAATTCGGCTGTGTACAGGAAACAAGGAAACAGCCGGCCACGCGATCTGAACGCATAATAGGGTAGGCCATTGCGCTTTCCTCCCATTCTACCCACTCGACCGGGAAGAATTTCTCCCCTTCGCCACGGCTCTCAATAGCCCGCATATGCCCCGAAGAAACCACGTAGCCCGCCAGCGATTGTATACCGAGGAACATCGTCCTCTGCTCCAGTTCGCGGCTCCAGGGCGGCGTTCCTCGCCCCATGCCCTCACGCAGGCTACGCACCTTGTTCTCCTGCGAAGGGGGCATGCACTGCACCACCGTCACTTCCATGCCTACGCGGTTGGGGTCGAGTTGCTTGAGAGCCTGCTGCAAAATAACATCGCAGATTGAATTAAAGTGCAAAACCTTCGGTAAAGTGCAGTGTGCATTCAAAACACGGGCATAAAAGATCGATGGAATCTCATAGGAGACATGTATATCCTCGACCCCTTGTTCCAAATCATAGCCCAGCTCTTTTGGAATCAATTCTAACAACTCCTGCCGGTATTCCGGCAAGGCGTTTATGAGCAGACGCAGGTTATGCGGTCGCGGCTTCGACTCGCCGCTCACCCAGCGCATTAAAGTGATGGGCCTGACACTCAATTCATTCGCGATTTGTTGTCTTTCCTGGGGATCTTTGATGATTTTTCCTAAGAGATCGCGCCATTGTTGTGAGTTTTCCACACATTCAGCTCCCTTACTCACCTACAAACGAATGTTTTCTCAACAGTATGGTAGCAGCTACAGAAACAAACGTCAACTAAACCGTCTTTTTCTTCCGATATGGTTTCTTTCCGCTTTTATCATATGGAACGGTATATAGGTAAGTAGAGAGGTTAGTGATGGGTACTAATAGAGTTGGAGGCACCTATGTTCTTCACACCAGGTTTTTATCCCCATGATAACGATGGGTCGCTACGCCTGATCAACGGCGACCTTTTCAACTTTGCTTCACCGGGACCGGAGAGGCAAAACTCGCTGCTCGTCGATACTATCGAGTTATTTGGTCCTCATTACGCTCCAAATAGCTTTATTCTTTACTTGCAAGATGAGCCTAACAATATCACTATCTGCGAACAAACATGGCTGTCGCAATTTAACATCGCCATCACCACTCCGAGACAATTCCCAGATATTCTCCTCTATCACGAGGAGATGCACCTGCTCTTCTTCCTTGAGCTGGTCACAATGCACGGTCCGATTTCTCAGCACCGCAGAGATGAATTAGCGGCTCTGTGTCGGGGAGCCGGTATACAGCAGGCGTACATCTCAGTATTTTTCTCTTTCACCGATTTTAAACCGCACGCCGCCACCATAGCATGGGATAGTTGCGTCTGGATGGCACAGTTACCGGATCACATCATTTACTATCAATAGCCTGACATAAATTAGCTGCATCATAGGAGGCACATCCATCAATCTATGCTCATCCATCTTATAGCGCCAGATTACCAAAACTATGCCATACGCGATCTGGGGACGGATGATCCGGCTTATAGACAGATAAGCATGGCTCATCATCGCATACGTCAACGATAACGCTATCTCCTTGAGTAAGCGATCCGCTCAAAATCGCGTCGGCCAGCATATCTTCTAACAGGGTCTGCACGGTTCGGCGTAGTGGGCGTACCCCATACTCGGGATGATAGCCACGTTTCACCAGCAGGAGGCGCATCGCCTCTGTAATCTGGAGCGCAATCGACTGCTCAGCCAGCCGCTGCTGCGTGCATTTGATCAGGAGGTTCACAATCTGGTGGAGATGCTCCAGCCTCAGAGCATGGAAGACGATTATCTCATCAACGCGATTGAGCAATTCGGGCCGAAACTGGCTCTTTAATGCCTGCAAGATCAGTTCCCGCATATGCTCGTAAGATTCGATCAGTTGCTTTTTCTCATCACTGCGCAAAGTAAAAGACATTTTTTTATCTGACAGGATCTGCATAGTGCCGACATTCGAGGTGAGGATGATCATCGTATTTCTGAAATCGACTTTCTGGCCGTGCGAGTCGGTCAGGCACCCGTCTTCGAGTATTTGCAGCAAGAGGTCGAAGATGTTTGGATGCGCCTTCTCCACTTCATCAAAAAGCACAACGCTATATGGACGACGCCGCACCATTTCGGTAAGCTGTCCTCCCTGATCATAGCCAATATAGCCAGGGGCAGTGCCGATAAGTCGGGAAACATGATGGCTCTCTGCAAATTCCGACATATCGAACTTGAGCAAAGCATCCTCATTGCCGAAAAGTACTTCCGCCAGCGACCTGCCCAGTTCTGTCTTTCCCACTCCGGTTGGACCGACAAAGATGAAAGAGCCTATTGGGCGCTTACTATCGCGCACATTCGCATATGAGCGTCGTATGGCCCTCGCTACCGCCTGAACCGCTTCGTCCTGCCCTATGATCCTGCGGTGCAATGTGTCTTCCAGGTGGAGCAAACGCTGAGCTTCATCCTCAGCCAGGCGCATGACCGGAACACCGGTCCAGGCGGCAACGACGCGGGCAATGTCCCATAGACCTATGGTCGGACTCTCCTGCTGATAGTGGGTATACCATTCATACTCTTCGCGGATTAAATCTTGCCGTAACTGGCGTTCGCGTTTAAATAGTGCCGCCGCCTGCGAAAAGTCGCGCTGAACGATTGCATGCTCCTTCTCAGATTGCGCCCGCACAATTTCATTGCGCAACTGGTGAACAGGTTCAGGCGCAACAGAGCGCAGGACAGAGGCGCGGGAGGCAGCTTCATCAATCAGATCGAGCGCCTTATCAGGCTGACAGCGATTAGGAATATAGCGCGTGGACATCTGTACCGCCGCGACCAGAGCGGCATCACTAATCGTAACGTGGTGGAAATCCTCGTAGCGCGCACGAAGGCCCTCTAACACCTCCAGGGTTTCTCTAGCGTTTGTCTCCATCACCTGAATGGGCTGAAACCGGCGTTCCAGGGCGGGATCAGCCTCTATGGTTTTACGATACTTATCTAAGGTCGTGGCGCCAATACATTGAAACTCGCCGCGAGCAAGCATCGGCTTGAAGAGGTTGGAAGCATCCAGCGAGCCTTCCGCTACTCCGGTCTGTACCAGCGAGTGTAACTCGTCAATGACGATAATGATGCCTGGCGATTCGAGTATTTCCTGCATAATACGCTTTAGACGCTCCTCAAAGTCGCCGCGGAATTTGGTTCCTATGGTGAGCAGCCCCACATCCAACGCGACGACGCGGCGATGGAGCAGGATATCAGGTACCTGGCCCTGAATGATGCGCAGGGCCAGAGCTTCCGCTATCGCAGTTTTGCCCACACCGGCTGGCCCGATCAGCACCGGGTTATTTTTCGTGCGCCGCGTTAAAATCTGCATTGTCCGCTCCAGCTCCATTTCGCGTCCAATCATTGGATCGAGCGAGCCGCTAAGAGCTGCCAACGTCAGGTCGCGACTGACCTGATTCAGGGTGGGAGTCATGTCACAAAGCAATTGGTACCTGACCGAATACAGCAAACTTTCACGCCCGCCGACCATCAACATTTCCAATTGCTGCCGCACGCTCGTGATGTTCATGCCGAAGCTCTCCAGCACTCCTATGGCGACGCTGCCACTTTCGCTGAAAATAGCCAGAAGGATATGCTCAACGCCCACTAATTCAGATTGCGTACGCGCAGCCTCTTCCTCGGCTCGCACCAGTACCTCTCGCGCAGTAGCACTGAAAGATGGCTCGCTCAGCAGCGCCTTATTGCCGCGTCCAATGACAAAATCGAGTGCTTGCAGCACGCTATGAGACCGCACCTGCATCGAGGCGAACAGGGCCTCAACAACCGGATCTTTCAACCTCAGGATGCCCAATAGGAGATGCTCAGTACCGACCAGCCGATGCCTTAACCGCCTGGCTTCCTCCCTGGCAAAAGTTAAAACCTGGCGCGCCTCATTCGTATATTTACTCGATCTTGCCATGTTTAACCCCCCTCTACAATCTATTCCTGACATCACTAGATAGATATCGGGCCGCCTACCGCCTTAAAGAGGTCCCTGGATTGATCAGAGGGCAAATAGAGGAAAAGGTCCCTTTTTAGTGAAGAATTGTTTCGTCAGGTGTCTCTAATAATGTAGTAGCGCCAACAATCGGGGCATTTTCGCCCAGCGTGGCAAGAGATAATATCAGCGTCGCTCCGGTTATACGCTCATTGACTTTGCGTTGCAGCAATGGCAAGAGAAAGGCATTCTTCAACGCGATGGCTCCGCTTACCACAACGGCCTCCACCCTCGTCAACTGGGCGAGATTCACCAGCCCTATTGCCAGCTTGTCACAGAAAAGCTCCCAGAAAGCCTGATCCGTTACTCCGGCGATGGCATGTCCCAGGCGCAGCTCAAGTTGCCTGCCACCGGTAAACGTCTCCAGGCAACCAACCTGGCCGCAGAGACAGGTGAGGGGATTACCATCAAGAATTTGATGCCCGATTTCTATCGAAATAGTCAGGGACTTTTCGGCCTTGCGTAGCTGGATGGCCGCTCCCGTGCCCGTGGAAAGGGTAAGATACGCGCAGCGTTCAATACTACTAATACGGCCAAATTTTTTCTCACTCAGTAGGCCGCAGACGGGGTCGTGCGCCAGGCGAACAGGGCAACTAAATGAACGCTCCAGTTCCTGAGCCAGTGGCTTCCCGACATAATCTGGCAAGTTAGGAGCGACCAGTACCGAGCGTCCGTCCTTCGCTAACCGACCACCAAAAGAGACGCCAATGCCTGCGATCTCGCTTGCTTCATCATGCCGCACAGCGTTGATCATAGATACTACTTGTTGCTCGTAGTTCTGCTGCGTAGAAAATTGGGCGAGGGGCATAAAAGTGGGAGTGGCGAGCGTCCGAAAAAGCCCTATACGCGTGTTTGTGCCGCCAATGTCGATACCAATATACGCGCGTGGCATTTTCACCTTGCTCCGGGCATAAAAAAGCGTTGCTGAGAGGATTCGAACCTCCGACTTCTTCCTCCGCAGGGAAGCGCTCTATCCACTGAGCTACAGCAACGTATGAACACTGAAACTGTTTGTTGACCGTTTACCTGTTGTAAGATACAGGATTCCGGCGTATTTGTCAAGAGGTTCTGGCGGCTTTCTCGCAAATTCGTTAGCGGGCTTCGTCTATCGCACTGTTGAGCAACAATAGCCGTTTTCATGCTGGACCTTTAATGGTGGAGATAGGTAACTGTCGAAGCATATTATGGCTTACACTATCTTCGACACGCTACGTATCCCCATCATCAGCCATCAAGTAGTTTCTTGAGCTCAGGCCAGCCCGTCGATGACTTCACGCGCACGACCAAGAGACTCCCGGCGTACATAATAGTACGCCCACAGACCCTTTTTGCGGCAATCCACTAAACCCGCGTCGCGCAAAATGCGTAGATGATGCGAAATAGTGGGCTGCTCCAGCGTGAAGCTTTCCACGATTTCGAAGACGCATACTTCTCCCTCATGACGACTGAGCAGGCTCAGGATGCGCAAACGGGTCGGGTCCGCCAGCGCCTTGAGCAAACGCGCCTGGGAAACCGCATCGTCCTCGCTCAATGTCGGTACAAACTTGGGAGCAATTCCAGTGGTCGTATTATTTATGGGGACTGCCTGACGACTCATCATACTGACTGGATTTGCGGAACTTGCTGCTGCGGATGCAGTTCGACTGGTATTTCCGTGATTCATCGATGTCATTAACTTCTCCTTCCATCTTCCCAACCAAATGTTCAACCTGGATAAGGCCCGTGGTTAATCTATTTCTAGTATACTAAGATATCCAAATTTAGAGCTTCGGAAAATCTCCCACCACTGAGCGGGGCGGACAAAAAAAGAGCAAGGGGACGTGCATCCAGATCCTTGCTCTGTCTATTGCCTGATTGCGCTTATCGCTTTGGCTCTTCAGGGCGTAATTGTAAATGCAATTCGCGCAATTGCTGATCGTCAACAGGCGATGGAGCGCCCATTAACAGGTCCATCGCGCTCTGCGTTTTGGGGAACGCGATAACCTCTCGGATATTATCTACGTCGGTCAGGAGCATGACAAAGCGGTCAACCCCGAGCGCGATCCCGCCGTGCGGCGGAGCTCCATACTCAAAAGCCTCCAGCATATGCCCAAATTGCTCTTTGATCTGCTCGTCGCTCAGATTCATTAAAGAGAATACTTTATGCTGAAGCTCGGCAACATTGATGCGAACGCTGCCGCCTCCTACCTCATAGCCGTTGCAGATAATGTCATATTGCTTCGCTCGCACATTGAGCGGCTCGCTATCGAGACGGCTGATATGGTTCTCATCCATGCCAGAAAAAGGATTATGCTCAGCTTCGTAACGCTGTCCCTCTTCATCATAGTGGAGCAGAGGAAAGTCCACAACCCAGCATAAGGCCATCTCGTTCGGATCGATCAAATTCAACTGCTCGCCCAGCCTGGTGCGCAAGCGGAAGAGCACATCATTACAGATCTTGGCGCTATCTGCGACAAAGAGTAGCAGATCGCCTGGCTGTCCCTCAAGACGATCAATGATCGCCTGCACCTCTGCGGTGGACATGAATTTAGTCAATGGAGATTTGACCTCGCCAGTCGCGCTGATCGCGAGCGAAACCAGCCCTTTCGCGCCCAGCGTCCGAGCAAATTCGGTCAATTCATCAACTTCTTTACGGCTATAGCTGCTGCCTCCGGGAACGCGAATGCCCTTGACCATGCCACCGGCTGCCAGAGCGCCGCGAAACACGCCAAAGTTGCCCGCTGCCGCCAGCTCCGATATCTCCACCAGAGGCAGATCAAAACGCAGATCAGGATGGTCGGTCCCATAACGCGCCATCACATCCTGAAAGCGCAAGCGCGGGAAGGGGCGCTCCTTGATCCGCTTTGTTGTCGTCTGCTCAATCAGATAGATCAAAAGCCCTTCGATCAAGGACATCACGTCATCCTCTGAGACAAAGGCCATCTCCAGGTCCAGTTGAGTAAACTCCGGTTGACGGTCCGAGCGTTGATCCTCATCGCGGAAACAACGAGCGATCTGGAAGTAGCGGTCCATCCCTGCCACCATCAATAGCTGTTTTAGCTGCTGCGGCGACTGAGGAAGGGCGTAGAAGTAGCCGGGATAGATGCGGCTCGGCACCAGATAATCGCGCGCGCCCTCCGGCGTGCTCTTCATCAAAATGGGAGTCTCAATCTCCAGGAAGCCGCGCTCATCAAGGTAATCGCGTATCGTCTTCACAACGCGATGGCGCAGAATCATATTTTCCCGCATCTTTGGCCGCCGTAGATCAAGATAGCGGTATTTCAGGCGCAGCGCCTCATCTACCTGGGTGGCGTCATTGATAGGAAACGGCGTTGGACGGGAGGGGTTCAGGATAGCAATCCGCTCGGCAGCTACCTCAATTTCCCCGGTACTGAGATTGGGATTCTCCGTTCCAGGCAAACGACGCGTCACCGTCCCTTGAACTTGGACAACATATTCCGAGCGCAGTTCAGAGCCGATACGATGTGCCTCTGGGGAACGCTCTGGATCGCAAATAACCTGCGTAATACCGTAGCGATCCCGCAGATCCAGGAAAATCAGCCCGCCATGATCGCGGCGGCGATTGATCCAACCGGCAAGCGTTACCTGCTTACCCACATCGTCGGCACGCAGCTCGCCACAAGTGTAGTTTCGAAAATGCACCGCAAAGCCCACGCAAACACTCCTTAAAATGCAATTCCACTTGACATCATCGGGTTTGATGTCTATACTTCCCCTCAGGGACGGCGCGAGTTCATGGCGAACCCGATCCGCTTGAGGATACTGAAATTAAATATCACAAAGAATTACTGAGCTACTGTCAGGTTCTAGCCTGTTCCTACTATTGTGACACGAGCCGTCAATGCTTTAAGGTGTACAGGCGGTCCCCTGGCTCACATCAACCTTGAGCAGATTGGCTGTCGCGCTGCCTGGCCCATTCTGAGTAAGAAGGTACAACTGTGGAGCTTTTGGATCGGCCACGGCTCCCTTTACCGAAGCAAGAAGGTTGGGCGAGGCGTACTGCTGGAGCAACTCCATATTCACAGGAGGGCCAGAAGAGGCGACACCGCCACCGGTACCCCCCGTCACGGCAGTGGGCTGAGCTGTAGGAGTGGCTGAAGGTGCAGGACCAGAAGGCGCTATCGTCAGATCAATCACGCGATGATACATGCCATCAACAATGAAGAGATGCGGCGTATTGCCCACCATACCGGTTGTCAACAGATTCGCCCCCGGCACCGATAGGAAGGACGACGACAGCCCGCCTGGAGTGGGAACGTTCATGTTCGGTGTGAAATCATTGGCGCTCACTCCCAACGGAGTCGCAATCGGATGCTGCACAACCAGACTCACCGGCGGTTGGCTTCCGGTATAACTTTGTATACTGCCATCATGATAAGCCAGGAAGAGCTGGTTTTTAGGAAACGCCGCCACGCTGACAATACTGGTCGAGATCGCGATTTTGGTGTTTTTGGGCTGCTGTAACTTATCTCCATTGATCGGAAAATCAAGGATCGTCGCCAGGTTTTGCGCCGCCTCAGCAATCAGCACCACATAAACATCGCCGCCCGCGCTGGTCATAAATTTAGGAACGAGACCATCTTTCCCCAGTTGAGGGTCCAGCAATGTATCGTTCTTATCCGCTAATGAGCCCCCGTTGGGTGCCAGTAAGCTGAGCGAATATGTATTGGCTTTATCTTGCGGAGCAGTCAAAGCCAGCAGGCGCTGACCGTTGCTGGCTATCATTTTCACCTGAGAATTACCAGCAAAATTTTGTCTATTGACCAGGCTGTTATGTTCATCCACCTGGTAGAGGTTATGATCGTCACCCAGGGCATACCAGAATTGCTTTCCTTTGTCATCCTGTATGGTTGCAATGTTATCGACCTGGGCATTCGTGCTGCCATTGTTCAAGACCGTAGAAAGCGTATTGGTGCAGGGTAGCGTGGTGATAGCAAACTGCTGATTATATTTCGTAATGGCGGTTTTGACCGTTGTAGCAAAATTGCCCTGCAATAGATTTGTCAGGCCGGCATGCTGAGTGTCCGAAGGAGAGCTATTGAGGGCCTGCCGTATCATATCCTGAGCGCGGCCAAGCTTCTGCAACGCATCGGCGGGATTACTCGCTACCTCAGCATTGGCTTGATTGACCAGCGCATTAGCATTCTTGAACGATTGGTCTACATCCACGGTTGGACGTAAGAAATAGTACACACTCCCCCCAATAAGCGCGACGATCAGCAGCACAAGGAGCAGCATCGTTGGATAAAACAAACGACTACGCTTCTTACTTTTGGTCGCCAGGGCAGGAGTGGCAGAGAGCTGGTTCTCGTAAGAGAGCAATGGCCCGCTACTGGCACGAAGGGGCGCGCTGGGAATGCGACTATCATCAACACGGGGAGCTATACCGAGCGTGCTGCTGGGAACCCGTCCCAGAATGGCTGTGTCCTCGTTTTCATGCCCGCCTGCATACACGGGAAGGCGGGCACCGGGAGCGGCCCAACCAGCCTCAAGCACCCGCACAACCACCGCCGTAATATTATCCGGCCCGCCATTCTCATTGGCACGTTCAACCAGGCGATAGACGCTTTCCTGTGGCGCGTACTGGTCAACAATAGCCCGCAATTCTTCCTCAGGAACATAGCCGGAAAGCCCATCCGAACAGAGCAACAGCGTATCGCCATCTTCCAACTGCTCGGAGAAAATATCTACCTCGACATCCGTTTGTGTACCCAGACTGCGCGTAATGACGTTGCGTTGCGCATGAGAGTGCGCCTGATCGCGCGTCAGCAAACCCGCCCGTACCTGCTCCTCCACCCACGAATGGTCCTGCGATACCTGTCTTACCTGCCCACGACGAACCAGATATGCGCGGCTGTCGCCCACATTGGCGATCAGCACCATGTTACCGCGTAACACAGCAGCAACACAGGTCGTTCCCATCCCGCTCCGCAGCATGTTTTCGGCTGCACGCTGATGAATTAACGCATTTGTACGTTTAATCGCATGCAGCAATGAGACAGCGATATCTTCGCTATCATCCTGGTAGTACACATTACTTACTGTATCTACTGCGATCTCGCTCGCCACTTCTCCTGCCGCATGCCCCCCCATACCATCAGCTACAATAAAGAGCGCTCCTTTTCGCGCCATTACCTGCGGGTCCTTAGGAATGACGTACGCCATATTATCTTCGTTATGGGGACGCTTGCGACCAACATCTGTTAGCTGTGCGACATCGAGCCGGAGTTGTTTGGACAACGCGCTTCTCTCCCGTACTTCAGTAGCTCTCGATATGTGCGCAATGCACACTGGCAGTTGCTGGAACTTTAAGCTATAATACACCGATGCAGAGAAAAACGCAACTTACCATCTTTTTCCTATGTTGCGGACTTCTCTTCGTCTACAACTGGTACTACTCACTGCACCTGAGTATACTCTTTCATCCTGCCGCATGCAAGATATTTAGCCTGCGGTACTAGCACTGCTTGATGATGAGGCAGACATTTTATATGATACCATCGCTGCAAAAACGGCTCTTTCAGTATATTGACACACATCTTCTTTCCTACCTCAATCGGTGGGAGAATCTCTTTATCTTCCTCCAGCAAAATCCAGATACCGAAAAAATCGCCGTTCACATCACCGAAGTATTACAACGCCAGGAAGTTACTACTCATACTCTCGATACAGAACCACCTTTTATCCGCGGTGAACTCCGTACCGGCACACCTCGTACGTTGCTACTTTATCACTATTATAACCCGAAATTCCATAATTTACAGTATTTCGCCTCTATCATTACGTGCCTGGCAGCCCTTGAAGCCTATCAAGCATTGACTGGAACTTTACCTATCAATCTTTTATGGCTCCTGGATGGTACCGGCGAGGCCGACCATTCCAGCATATACGATCTTATAATCAGGCATCAGCAACAATTACAGGCCGATGGTTGTCTCCTCTACGGCAAATATAGCATAGGACAAACGAATATAAGTATCCCTCTGCTCTCTTTGGGTACAAAAGGGCTATTATGTGTAGAACTGGAAACCACTACCACACCCCAATCACTCCCTTCTATGTACGGAGCGGTCGCTCCCAACGCGCTCTGGCGGCTCGTGTGGGCATTAAATACGCTCAAGAGCCCACACGAGGAAATACTGATTGAAGGCTTTTATGATTCTCTGATCCTCATCGAGGATGAGGCAGTTGAACAACTGCGCCAGTTACCAGATAGCGCCTCTTTCCTGGCTCAACAATGTAAGATTGATCAGCCGCTGCTGGGCCTGCAAGGTTTTCAATTGCACTATGCTCAGTTGTTGAGCCCAACCTGCACCATCAACGAACTGAACAGCATCACGCTCCCTCCCACGACTAACAGCATGACCATCCCAGGACGAGCCAGAGCCAGGCTGGACTTACACCTGGTCCCAGGCCAGGACCCCGACGATATTTTCGTCAAACTCCGGCGCCACTTACAGGCCCACGGCTTCGCTGATGTCCAGGCGCGCAAGCTCTCAGCCAGCCGCCCGTTCTATACATCCATCACCGATCCGTTTGTACGCAAGGCAATACGCGCGACAACTACCGCTTATGGACACATGCCTGCTATCCTGGCACTCACCGCCAATAGTTATCCCGCGTCCCCTTTACAGCAACTCCTTCACCTGCCCGTTGTCATAGCTCTGCCGGATCACTTACCCCCCGGTGACTATACATCTGCTATACGATATAAAGAGAATTTCGCCGCCAGCATCAAGCAGGTGGTTATGATGATAGAGGAATTGGCCTTATGGAATTGATCCAGCTTAATGAACATACCTGGGTGATCCAGGGAGGAGCCAATATTGGCGTTATTGCTTACGAGGGCCGTTGCCTGATTATTGATAGCGGCATGGATAAAGATACGGGACGTGATATTCTGAAGCAGGTCAAAAAATTAGGGTTGACGCCCACGGCCCTGCTCGTCACCCATGCCCACGCGGACCACTTTGGCGGCGCTCATTACCTGGTCAACCAGACCGGCCTGAAGGTCTACGCGACCCGCGTCGAGGCCGCTGTAATGGCAGGACCGATCCTGGAGCCGCTCTATCTCTTTAGCGGCGCACAGCCGCCCCGCGAGCTACAACATAAATTTCTCCTGGCAAAACCCTGCCTCGCCGACACGATTCTGAGCAGCGATGAAACCTTGATCGATCATATCCCCCTCAAGGTGATCTCCCTCCCCGGGCACAGCATCGAGCAGGTGGGCGTCACTTTCGGCGAGACGATGTTTGTGGGAGACGCTTTCCTGACGCCCTCTATTCTTGATAAACACCGCATTCCTTTTTATGCTGATTTGCACACGGGGCTTGCAACACTCTCTACACTGAAAACACAGACGCCCGCGTTCAATTATATAGTGGCAGGACATGGTGAAATCTATGCGTCGGCGCATCAGGCCAATCAAGCCATTGACTACACCGCTGCGCGCCTGGCACAGATACTGGATGATGTACGCTCTGCGCTCGCCGATGGGACGCCGCGCACACCCACTGATATACTCGGCGCCGTCGCTCATGCTGAGGGAACTACGATCAATGCGCTATCGCAGTACGTCTTATATCAGACAACGGTTCAATCCGCGCTTAGCCTGCTTTACACGCAGGAAGAAATACGCCCGACCTTCCAGGACAACCGTCTATTATGGACCAGGGGAGGAAAGGCATAATTTGTTACCTCGCGAAATCCAGAGCCGTTATACAGCCATGAGGAGAACATTGCCAAATGCGCATAGGGATCAATGCTCAATTGCTTTCCTTCGATCAGAATTATCGTAATGGAGGCGTTAGTCGCTATATACGCTACCTCCTGACGGAGCTGGTCAGGCAACCAGGGAACCATGAATATACCGTGTTTGTGAACGGGCCAGGGGTCGTTGAACGGCTGGAGACGCACCCGCAGATTAGCTATATCTCCGCTCCCTGGCCCGCTACAAAACCGGCGGTTCGCGTTGCCTGGGAACAGTTTACCCTTCCCTCATTGATCCGACAAAAGCGGATCGAGCTGCTGCATTCTCCTGTTAATGTACTGCCAACATGGCTCCCTGCAAGCTGCGCCACGGTTGTTACTCTACATGACCTGGCTTTTTTGCGCTTCCCACACGTTCTGACGCGAGCAAAACGCCTCTATCATCGTACTTTTACTATCCGAAGCTTACGACAGGCCACAAGGATTATTACCGCCTCAGATAGTACTAGACAAGATGCGCATGAATTGGCAAGCATCCCCCTCGACCGCATGCAAACAGTTTATCCGTGTATCGACAAACGTTTTTCAAACGTATGTGAAGAAGAGAAACTCTATGCCTTTCGCGAGCAACATCAGCTCTCAGAGGGTTACATCCTCTATCTCGGCACGCTGGAGCCACGCAAAAACATCACTGCGCTTATCGATGCCTACGCCCATCTGTGTCAGCACTATGGGCGACGGGAAAAGCTCGTACTGGCGGGAGGAAAAGGGTGGCTCTATGACGCAATTTTTGAAAAGGTCCAACAGTTAGAACTGGAAACAGAGGTTCTATTCCCAGGATTTGTTACGGACGCTGAACAGGCACTATGGTATCAGGCAGCGGCAGCTTTCGCCTATCCCTCGCTTTATGAAGGATTTGGTATCCCGGTTGCAGAGGCGCTGGCCTGCGGCGTTCCAGTAGTAACCTCTAACATCTCTAGTTTGCCAGAAGCAGGTGCGAATATTGCATTGTGCGTCGATCCTCATGATATTGAAGCTCTGGCCCAGGCTCTGCACCGGGCCATTACCGATCAATCATACCGCGAGCAGTGCCGCGGTATGGCTCCGTCGGTAGCCCAGAGATTCTCTGCCTCAACAATGGTTGGGCAGACGATTGCTGCCTACGAAAAAGCGGCGGCTGTGTTCCAACAGCATTCTCAGCGTCGTGTATCTATTGTCCCATAGTTTAGAATAATGGCTTGAACAGTGAAGAGCAGCGAAGTAACAACACAAGTACAACAAAATGTAGAGGTCGAAAGGCCAGGAATGCTCGGAGCGGGAGCCACCGGACCGATCACGAAAGCCATCACTAAACGGCGCTTGCAGCGTCGCCAGTGGCGTATCTTTGAGTGCTTCTCCCTCATTATCCTGGATGCCCTACTGATCAACACGGCCTTTCTGATCGCGTACACCTTGCGCTACACGGTGTTGCGCGATAATCCTATTGTTAACGCTATTCATAATGGTCTTTTCGGTAATCCTGGCGAGTTTATTCTTGTCCCACTGAGCAGCTTTGCACCATTGCAGACAAGTATCGTTATCGGTCTTATCGTTATTTTTGCTGTCCGTAGGCTCTACACCATTCGTCTGACCGGCAGTTGGTTTCGACAAGTATGGACCATTGTCAGTTCCGCTACCATAGGACTGGCCTTCCTCATTACCTATTACTTTGCCTTCCAGCCTACAAACAATTCGCGCCTGCTCGTCCCATTTGTCTGGGCAGCGTCGATCATCGTGCTCTGCCTCGGACGCCTCGTTGTTTCCGGCGCGATGGCGCTACTCTACCGGCTAGGGCTGGGTGAGACGCGCCTGCTAGTCGTCGGTTCAGGCCGCCTCGGCAAGATGATTATGCAGCATATCGCGGCTAGCCCCAATCTAGGCTACTCGATTGTAGGCTTCCTGCACGATATGAGCGAGCCACCGAGCGATTTCGGACGCTTCAAAATGCTTGGCTCCATTGATGACCTCGGGCTGGTCATTCGTTCGATGCAGGTGGACGAGGTTATTATCGCCCTGCCTTCAAATATGCATCACCAGGCTATTCGCAGCGTGAGAATGTGCGAACGCCTGGGCGCTTCGTTTAAGCTGATCCCCGATCTGTACGAGGTCAGCCTGTCACGCATCAATATGGAGGCCATTGAAGGCATACCGCTGCTCAATATCAAGCAGGCATCGCTCAATACTGTAGGCAGGCTCATAACCCGACTTGTTGACGTGACAGGTTCTATCCTGTTTCTGATCCTCAGTTCCCCGCTCTGGCTATGCCTGGCGCTGGCTATCCGCCTGACATCACCGGGACCTGTGATTTACAAGCAAGTTCGTATCGGCCTTAATGGAAAGCCCTTTTTGATCTATAAGTTCCGCTCGATGTACAAGGATGCAGATCAAAGACTGGCAGCATTGCTAAACAGCAATGAAGCCCAGGGACCCCTCTTCAAAATGAAAGAAGATCCACGTATTACGCCCATCGGAAAGTTTTTACGGCGTAATAGTATGGATGAGTTCCCTCAGTTTATTAATATATTGAAGGGTGAAATGAGCCTGGTCGGGCCGCGCCCGCCCTTGCCACAGGAAGTTGCCCAATACGAGGAGTGGCAAAAGGGGCGCTTAGCGATCAAACCGGGCTTAACAGGTTTATGGCAGGTGCGAGGTCGCAGCGACCTCACCTTTGACGAGGGCGTACTGATGGACCTGTACTATATCGAAAATTGGTCGTTGCGCCTGTACTTCCAGATCCTCTTCCGCACCATCCCGGCGGTGCTATTCAGGCGAGGAGCGTACTAGAAGCTATGAAAGTTGCACTGGTTCACGACTATCTTAATCAAATGGGCGGCGCGGAACGTGTCGTCATGGCCTTTCATGAGATTTTCCCTGACGCGCCAGTTTATACCTCAATCTACGATCCCGCCCGCGTCGATCCAGCCTTCCAGAAAATGGATATTCGTACGACATTTATGCAGAAGTTCCCTCTGGTGACAAAGCATCACCAGCCCTATCTACCCTTTTATCCCTTTGCGATGGAAAGTATCGATCTGCGCGGCTATGACCTCGTGCTGAGCAGTTCCAGCGCCTTCGGCAAGGGCGTTATCACCAGGCCGGAGACGCTGCACATTTGCTATTGCCATACTCCCATGCGCTGGTGCTGGAATTACAACGAGTATGTTGAACGCGAACAACTGGGGAAAGTTGCCCGCACCATCCTGCCATTCGTCATTAGTGGCCTGCGCATCTGGGACCAGACCAGCTCCATGCGCGTTGATCACTTTATCGCCAACTCACCTGCGATAGCCGACCGCATCCAGAAATATTACCGGCGCGAGGCCGTGGTGATCCCTCCGCCTGTGGAGGCAAGTCGCTTCCATTTTGATCCGACGACGGAGCCCGAAGATTATTTCCTTGTGCTTGGCCGCCTGATCCCCTATAAACGCGTTGACCTTGCTATCGAAGCCTGCAACCGCCTGCGACTTCCTCTGGTCGTTATCGGCAAAGGACGCGATCTGGAACGTTTGAAAAAGCTAGCCGGTCCCACGATTCGCTTCCTGGGTGGGCTCTCCGATGCCGAGGTATGTCATTACTATGCTCATTGCCGCGCCTTCCTGTTTCCCGGTGACGAAGATTTCGGCATCACCCCTCTGGAAGCCCAGGCTTCGGGACGACCCGTGATCGCTTATGGGAGCGGAGGAGCACTGGCTTCGGTGATCGATGGAGTGACAGGCACATTTTTCCGCGAACAAACAGTTGACAGCCTGGTTGAGGTCCTGACCTCGTTCGACGAGCACAAGTTTGATCCCGACGTTATTCGTAATCACGCGCTCGAATTCGATACGCCTCGCTTCCATCGCCGTATCTTACAGTTTATTGAAGCGAAACTAAGCGAGCGAAAATCAAAAACGGTCTGGTCATCCACCGGCGGCCTGGTTCGCTAAACAAGCATATTGACGAGAAAGGGTTCAGTGACGTGGAATTGCGGTCTTACGCGACAATTATTTGGAGACGCCTCTGGGTCATCGCTTTAGTGGTGGGAATAGTAGCGATCTACGCTGGTTATCAATACCTTCACCTGCGCGCAACGCCCGGTGCATTAAAAGCTTATCAATCAAGCACAACGATACGCATCGGCCTGGAGGCCACCGCACAGAGCACAGACCAGTTTTACTCAGACTATATAGCGACATCCGAGACACTGGCTGATGAACTCGTGACCGGCGGCATACTTACTTCACCTGAATTTACTACCCAGGTTTCGCGGCAAATCCAGGGCGATCTGGGCCAGATTCACCAGCGATTTGGCACCGACGCCGATCTGGGCGATTGGCAAAATCCCGCGACCATTGGCAGCTCTCTTACGGCAGCCCGCTTCGACACGCTGGTCAACATCAATGTTACATGGAGCACGCAAGCCGGCGCCTGGGCCATTGCCAATGCGGTCGGCGAGGTAAGCGCAACGCAGATGAGTACGTATCTTGATTACGAGGTACGCAACACACCCACATTCTCGCAGCCCGGCGCCCATCCGCCAGCATCAGCGAAGGTCGTCAGCGCCGCCTCAGATCCAGTTCTGGTCGGCGGACCGTCGGCAAACAGGCCCACCTTGCTCCTGGTATTGCTGCTTGTGGCGCTGATCATCGGCATCGCCCTGGCATTTCTTATCGATTACCTCGATGACCGCATCCGTAGCAAAGCTGAAGCCATACAGGTACTTCAACTCCCTATTTATGGGGAGATACCACGCACCCCACCAGCAGGACAGCGTACACCACATAGCACACCAACAAGCTAGTGCTATCTATTTGGGTAGTCATATTGACAGTGAGAGTATGAAACATTATAGTACATCTGAACAGAGCCTGGCATAAGGGCGGAGAAGCCGAGTATTATCTCCGCCTCTTTCCATCTATGGGTAAATAGAGGAGCAGCTTTACATGGGTACATCACTAAGTGAGCAGGTAACACTGCTGACCGACTACGATGCGACATCAGCGTATAGTGTGGCCTATCACACCTTATATGCAAACATTCGCTTCGATTGGGATAGCGAGCGTAACCTATCACATACCCTTCTGTTCACCACACCGGCAGATTATCCAGGACGGTCAGTAATAGCTGCCAACGCGGCAATAGCGGCAGCGCAGAGCGGAATTTCAACAGTGCTGGTCGATGCCGATCTGCACACTCCAGGTCTGCAACAGCGCTTCTCCCTGGGCAAAACCAGCGGCTTGAGCAATCTGCTCGCCAGGGATATCATCACTCCAGCAATAGTGAGAGCCAATCTCAATCAGACATTTATTCCCGGCCTCTCCCTTATCAGCTCAGGAACGGCGCAACTGGAGCAACATGAGGCAAGCCGCTTGCTGGCAGTCAAGCTGCCAGACGTGCTTACCAGTCTGTTCCAGATTATCGCGGAAACTGAGGATAGATCGGGCTTGATCATTTTCAATAGCCCACCGGTGTTGGCAGGCATCGACGCCGCACAAGTCAGCTCCCTTGTAGAACAAACATTTCTTGTGATCGTGTCAGGCCGTACCACCCGTACCCAGGCCAGACGAGCGCAAGAACAGCTACAACGAGCTCATGCCAAACTCACCGGTATCATTATGCTGAACGCATAAACTTGTATACGCAGGCAAAGATGCCAGCTTACGATATTTTTCACTCATGAGGAGGACGTTAGCATGCAGGGACGACAAGGCCAGGGCGGCGACCCACGAGAAAGAGCTTCGAGACGCCCCATCGCCTCTCTGAACGGAACAGGACAACACCGCGTTCCACCACGCCCACCAGGGATACCCCGTGTCAGCCAACCACCACCAACACCACGCATTGCACGCCCTCAACGCGAGCAACAGCCACCCGGGAGGCTGCGCAGGCGCCTCCTGATTCTAGGAAGCGTCTTCGTTATCTGCGCCATCCTGGCCGCGATCATCGGTTATGTTGGATTTAATTACTTTGGAGCTTTGAGCGCCAGTTCGGACGCAGCCGCCACGACCACTGATTTTCTTACCGCGCTCTCGACGAGCAACTATGATCAGGCATACAGAGATCTCGGGCCGACCATTACGTTGAATACCACACCCGACGATTTCAAACGGCGCGCCCAGAGTGATGATCTTTGCTATGGCCCGGTGAAAAACTTCTCGCTCGTACCTGATAGCGCGACTGTCCAGGACAATACCCAGAGCTACACCTATAACATCGTGCGCAGCAAATCGACTAGACCTTACCAGCTTCGCCTCACATTACAACAGGATAAAGAAGGTGCAGGGTGGAAGATTAGCGATTTCGGCACCGATCTGGGACCCGGCACGCCATCCCCATCGTGTAAGTAAGCATAACAACTACATTTTCGTTGCCTGTGCAGGCAACGAAAATGTACCGTAAGATTCTTTTTATCCATAAACCGAATTTGTATTGACGAGCCACTTTCTATTGATTATACTTTTCAGGAAGTTCCATCTCTCGACGCCTTTCCTTTCACCAACAGGCGCTGGGCCTTCAGAAAGGTTTTTTGATGAGAAAGCTGCTGCTCTATCTTTGCCTGATTGTCCTGCTTATACTGGGCATCGCGGCGTATAACTACAATAACCACACCGCCTTACAAGGCAATGCGTCTATCGTCCCCACCTCCCTGCAACCGGTGCGCCTACAAATTCCACGCCTGCATATCGACGCCGGTATCATCAACGTCGGGCTCACTTCATCGGGGCAAATGGACGCGCCAGTTTCACAGGCCATCAACTCGCCCTACTGGACCAACGCTTTCTGGTACGATCAGGGGGCGGCGCCTGGACAGGTCGGCAATGCGGTAATCGCCGGGCACGTTGATCGAGTGGGGGGCGATCCTGCTCTTTTCTGGTCGCTTGGCACATTAAAAACGGGCGATCCCATCTATGTAACTGCCGTCAACCAAAAAACCTTTACCTTCATCGTCCAGCGCGTTGTGGCCTATCCTGTCACGGCTCCAGGCGACCAGGTACTGAACGAGATTTTCGGTCCCACCAGCGAGCGCCATCTAAACCTGATCACCTGTAGCGGCACCTGGACGGCTCAGGGCTACGATCAACGCCTGGTCGTTTTTACCACCCAGGTACCATAACGGCTACGTCTGGACATCGGCGGTTTTTCAGGAGAAAGCGTTTATCCCCGTAATGGCCTGACCGATAATCAAGGTATGAACGTCATCCGTTCCTTCATAGGTGAAGACCGACTCCAGATTGTTCATATGACGGCTGATCGGATATTCCAGCGTGATGCCATTAGCCCCCAGCACTGAACGGGCCTCGCGAGCCGTTTTCAGCGCCTCACGCACATTATTGCGTTTGGCAACGGAGATCTGCACCGGATGCAGTAATCCCTCGTCCTTCAACCGACCAAGTTGCAGAGCCAGCAACTGCGACTTGACTAATTCAGTCGCCATAATCGCCAGTTTCTGCTGCACCAGTTGAAAACTGGCAATAGGACGACTGAACTGGATGCGCGATTTGGCATAGTCCAGCGCCGTCTCATAGCAGGTACGAGCTGCGCCAGCCGCTCCCCACGCGATACCATAACGCGCCTCGTTCAAGCAGGAGAGCGGTCCTCGCATACCACGCACATTCGGCAGCATATTCGCAGCAGGCACGCGGCAATCCTCAAAATGCAGTTCTGAGGTGACGGAGGCGCGCAAAGAGAGCTTGCGATGGATATTGCTGGTGGTAAAACCGGGCGTGCCGCGCTCGACCAGAAAGCCACAGATACCTTCCTCCGTACGCGCCCAGACGACGGCAACATCGGCAATGCTGCCGTTAGTAATCCACATTTTTGTGCCGTTCAAAATATACGTATCACCATCACGACGAGCGTTTGTACGCATACTGCCTGCATCGCTGCCAAAATCAGGCTCCGTCAAGCCAAAACAGCCGAGAGCTTCGCCCCGGGCCATGCGCGGGAGCCAGCGCTGCTTCTGCTCCTCCGAGCCAAAGGCGTAAATAGGAAACATCGCCAGCGATCCCTGCACTGATACAAACGAGCGCACGCCGCTATCGCCAGCTTCCAACTCCTGGCAGGCCAGCCCGTAGCAGACCGCGTTTAGCCCGGCGCAACCATAGCCGTCCAGGTGCATCCCCAACAGACCCAGTTCCGCAAACTCTGGTATCAGTTCGCGCGGAAAGGTACCGGCCTCAAAATGATCACCGATAATGGGCAATACACGCTCGTGAACAAACTTACGGACGGTATCACGCACCATACGTTCTTCCTCTGAGAGAAGATGATCAATGTTATACAGGTCGGTGGCCGGCGGTACCTGCGCCTGACGTTCAACGGGTGTATGTGCCATAAAATAGATTCCCCTTTGTTGTGCTTGCTTGATCTCATCAAATACGGGATGCTCTATGCTGAACATCCCTCTTTCAGTAGCTATTATATCGCAGATACACCCTTCTTTGCCGCACAGTTCGCTCCACGAAAGTCAAGCACGATTCTGTATGATTGGTATTACAGTACTAAAGATACGAAAAAACTAAGAAGCTTTATCTACCTTCATCTAATGTCTAGACAGACGAGTTTGTATATTGTATAATATGAACAATTAACTCAGCACATGTGAATATGGCTCTATACTATAAGAATGCCATATGCCATTTTTGTGTACATATTAGAACGTATTCATTAAAAGGGTTAAAAATCTCATCAGTGGTATCTACAAACGTAGACTGCTTAGTTTAGTAAATGTGCCATGTCATGGCATATAGCTTAGGAGAAATTTGTATGAAGGTTTTCAGTCTTAGTCCGTTTATCCAAAAATGCATAAAGTGTATAATAGCAGTCATGGCAGTGGCGTCTATCAGCTTTATATGTACACAACCAATAGCCCATGCAGGAACACACCCTGTAAGAACTGCTCACCCCAATTCCTTTCCTCCTGATTATTGTCTCACCGTTAAAATCATTTCAACTCCGACAGGAATTTACACATTTACTAGTGTTCCGGGGATTGGACAAGTATATACTGTAACTATGCAAGTTATTAACGGTTGTGGACAGACCCTAAATAGCGGAGGACAATGGGATTATTCAAATCAGATTTTTTGTGGTAGTAAATCACTATTAGGTGTCTTCCTTTCAGGTAGTCTACCTACGATAGGAGCCGGCTCCAGTTTAACAGTTGTTGATAGAGGTGCAATAGCATATTGTTCAACGTATGACCAGAACGGAAAAGAAATTAAAAGGAGCCTTCCTAACCAAGTAACATCCTATGGTAACGCATCTAGTACCTATACGATCAATACTAACACTATCCAAGCTATAGCACCACTAGGTACAGATAATCTATTCTGATGACTTTAAAAGGCTAATGAGAATTTTAAAGTCATAAAAGTGTTTGGGCTAATTTCCTCTTAAATGGAATTAGCCCAAACACTTTTATAAATAACGATATTAAAAATTAGCGCCAAAAAGTTACTGATGTCTCACGCTCTCCAAGATCTACACCCGCTCCTTTCCACCCTCCTCTCTTAACTTCTTCAGCACAATAGACATCTATATCGTGATAAACAGGCCCATCCCACCATCGCGTCAATTCCACACCGTTAACTCGTCTTATCCTCCAATTTGGTCCATATCCTTTGTTTCTCTCAAGATAAACATTTAGTTGCTCCATTTATACTTTCCTTTCTTCAAAGAGTTTGATTATATTATTGGCAGGTGTGATACATAATGCTCTTCTTGCGTCTCACAATACCTACTCCGGATTGAGATATCGCCATACACCTCCTTTCTGAAGAAATCTCGTGAGTTGTTATTGCTTCACGGAGCAGTATAACATCGAGTACATTTAGATGCAAGCTCCAACATAGCTCATCATGTCAACCTATCCATGCAACATACAACGTCTCTATTCGTAATAGTATATGCATGAATAAAGGAAGAAAACCCAAGCTTGATAGAAAGGGAGACGATGCCAAAGGCTCGTAAGCAGCGATATTACAAATCACGCCTGAGCAAATATCTCTCACAAATACGCAAACGCTACTTCCGTCCCAAAAGACGGTCTCGCAGGCAAACTTCTCGCTTCAATATGCCTCTCATCTACATCGCCCTGTTCATCGCCGTCGTCGGATTCCTGCTGATCAAGCTCAGTAACAACGCTAACACTCCTTCTCAAGACTACACGGTGGTTGGCAAGCCCTCTATCAGCGCAGATTTCATCAATCGCGTGCTGGATCATTACCACTCTCCGGCCAGCGGCAAGGGGCAAGCGCTCTATGATTACGGGCTCCAGTATGGCATCGACCCGGCCTATGCGCTGGCCTTCTTCATGCACGAAAGCACCTTTGGCACCAGGGGCATGGCTCGAATCACGCATTCACTGGGCAATATCCGGGCCACCGCCGGACATCCACAATACCAGGGGTATCGCTTCTATCAGACCTGGGAAGAGGGCTTCCAGGACTGGTACCGGCTGATCGCCGACCAGTATGTCGATAAATGGGGCTTATCGACCATCGACCAGATCATTCCGGTCTACGCCCCCAGCTCGGATAACAACGACGAGGCCCTCTATATACGCACCATCAAGCTGGCGGTCAATCGTTGGCGTCACGGCGCTATCGAAGTATCTTGAAACCTTCCGCGTTCCAACGCCGCTACCGCGTCTAGCTGCGCTCAGGAACGCGGAATCGAAGTCGACGATCCGGCCGATTGACCGTTAAAGCCAAAACGTGTAATATACAAAGAGCACTTAGCGTTTTGTAAATATCCCGGTAAACCTGTCTTTAAAGCAGGGTTTACATGTAAATAAAAAATCATGACATATTCATCTTTCTGGCAAACCATCACACAACCTATTATCGGCCTGGCTCCTATGGATGGCGTCACGGACGCGCCCTGCCGCACCATGCATGGACTGTATGGACGCCCCGATATTGTGCTGACCGAATTTACCAACGTCGAGGGGCTGTGGCACGGCAGCGATAGAATCTTCCGCGACTTTCTCTACACACCAGCCGAACGTCCCGTCGTGGCGCAAATTTTCGGCTGTCGCCCGGAATACTTCTATAAAGCCGCTCACGTCGTTTGCGAACTCGGATTCGATGGAGTAGATATTAATATGGGCTGTCCAGCTCCCTCTATCGCTCACAAGGGCGGAGGGGCCGCGCTTATCCGCATGCCTGATACGGCTAAAGCAATCATCCGCGCGACACAGCAAGGTGTGCGCGATTGGGCCAACGGACAGACTCTCGAAGACCTGGAGATGGACCCACAGCGCATCCAGCGCATTCGCCAGATGAATGAGGAGCGCGTGCGCATCTGGGGTGACACGCCCCAAATCGAACGGCGGCTGCTGCCCGTCTCCGTCAAAACGCGCCTGGGCTACGATTCTATCGTTATCACCGACTGGGTCAAGGACTTGTTAGAGCTGGAGCCAGCCAACATTTCCATTCACGGGCGCACACTGGCACAGAAATATAAAGGTGAGGCAAACTGGGAAGCCATCGCCGCAGCGGCAGAAATTGTGCGCCAGACCAACACACTCATCCTGGGCAATGGCGACATTCACGATCTCTACCAGGCTGCCCGACGCATCCATCAAACAGGCGTGAACGGCGTACTGATAGGGCGAGCCAGTTTTGGCAATCCGTGGCTATTCCAGAAACGGGAAGAGATGAAGCAAAAATTGCGCTCCGGGATCATGCCCCTGCCCGAAAATATGGCTGTGCCCGTTCCCACGCGCGAGGAGCGCCTGCTGATGGCCCTCGAACATGCCCGCGTTCATGCCAAACTGAAAGGTGAAGATCACTTCGTCGAGTTGCGCAAACATATGGGCTGGTATCTGGGACATTTCCCTGGGGCTAAGCGCGTACGCAATGAACTGGTGCGAATCAATAGTCTGGCTGATGTCGAGCGCATCATTCAAGCCGCATTAGATCAGCCCGAAGTCTTCAGCGATGAAGAGCAGGAGCTCCCTGTCGAGGACTTACACGATCCCGAACTCGATCTATCTTGCGCCTGCTAATTAACGCTCTTCTTTCGGGTCTGATAGCAAAGGAAGAGACAGCAACAGTCAACCGGGCATCATTGTGGCAAAAGAGCAATTAAACCAGCACCTCCTCAATATCACCAACCAGTTTCTGAATCTCGCGTAGACGACGTTCAGCAAGTTCCACATTCTCCAGTGCCTGAGCTAAAATACGAGCCTCCAAAGAGGGATAGGACTCGGCAATTTCCGGGTCGATAGAGCCCCCAACAAGCTCTAAAGCTCGGCTCAGATTGTTTTCCTGGGTCGCGGTTGACATGGCTTGTTACCCCTCCAGATGTAAAGATTCAGGATGCGGCTAACGGGACAACTGACGCCCGGCTCTTTGCCGGAATACACGTACGCTCAGGGATGCATGCCTATTGCTCATACGTTAGACCATCTAAATAAGTTACATGCTACAGCGCACAATACCTTCGCATCTACGTCTATATTACTCCAGATGTACAAAAATCCCAATATGAGGATACCAACATTCCTAGTCTTACACACTTGACGCAGGCACCACCCGGGCTCCTCATCCAATGAAGCAGAACAGCGAGGTGCTGGTCGATCTTTTCGCGACCATCACCCCACACTGCCAGGTCGATAACGCTATGCTAACACGCCTCAGTTATTGTACAGTTACCGTCAAATTCATTCCCTGGTGAATGGTGCAGTACAAATGATAGGTGCCAGCGGTTGTAAACGGTCCTACAGTATGCCTGTCGTTCCCCTGAAATTGCACCTGTACGGTTGGCGCGCCCGCCTCTTTAGCCGGCTGAGCCACGTTACTACTGCTCCAGGAGCCATTTTGAATAATATGAGGAACGGAACTATCATCAATCAGCAACAGGCTGCCGCCCTTGCTGATGGTAACTGTATTCTTCACAAAATTTGCGTCACCCATATGGACCTCAGTACCGCCGCTGGCGCTGCCACCAGTGTTGCCTGCTTGAGAGGTTGCAGTGGGGGTAGGAGTCGTAGCACCGGCGCCACCGGTACCCCCGCTCTGCGCGGGCGCTGTGGGAGTGCTGCCAGAATTAGCAGATGATTCCGTTCGGGAACAGGCGGCGAAGAAAATGCTCATCAGCGCAACTATAGTCACGATCATCAACAACAACTTTACAGGTTTGTTCTGCATATCCTAAAAATTACCTCTCTATGTCTTACCCTCTGATTTGCCTTGTTCACGCAACTCAGGCCGTTCAACTAATGGATGGATAAGAACGAAATAGTGCGGAGAATCTATACAACGATGCATATCCTCTCCATATTCTACCTTATAGCATAAAGCTTATGACAAGATCCTGCAAATAGGGCAAGCACAGGATATATTGTGAGGTGGACACCTGATTTTCACCTCATATCCACGGGCGGCATGAGACAGTCAGTTTTTACAGCCAATGGTCCTGGTTTTGAGATTCAGCCTTGCACCTTCCATACCGTTCCGGTATCCTAACGAAAGCCCAGCTATAGCATATGCATGGGACGGCCTTTACAGTGATGTTAGGCCAATAATTCTCATCTAACTCTTTTAACGAAAGGATCGCTCAACTGTGATTTTCTCTAAGAAACTTACACAATGGCACATTTTATTCGGCACTACCATGTTACTGGTAATAGTATTGTTGTCCGGTTGCGGCGCAGGTGATACCACCGGCACAACCGCTACCCCCACCCCCAAACCTCCCACGCCCACTCCTACCCCGAATGTTCTGACACAAACGTATACAGGAAAAGACTTTACCATCAAGTATCCAACGAACTGGAAGAATTCGAGCACCGATCCCCTGACTACCTTTACTGATCCATCAGGCCCCTATATCATGACCATTGCCACAGGCCCCAATCCCAATAACGCCACGCCGCTAGATAAACTGGCTAACGATAATCTTTCCAGCCTGAAAGCAAATATGAAGGATGCAGAGGTTGTCAATATGCCCGCAACGATCACAGTAGGCGGCCAGACCTGGAGTCAGTTCGCCATTAGTGATAAAGGCTCAGATACCGGGCTGGAGATCGTCGCCCTTGCAACTAATCGCCCGAACAACTCACCCAATACAAAGGGCTACTTGATCATCTATACAGCTCAGAAAACGTCATTTGATCAGGTTTCGACGACCTACTTTATGCCCATGCTCCAATCGTTCAAATTTAACTCGTAAACTATCATCTAAGCCAAAAGGAGTGCTGGTATGTGCCATCAGCACTCCTCTTTACTATTTACCCATATTACCTGATCTATAGTCGAAAGGAGAAGAGCAGCAAAAATGTTGAAATCCATAAGATAAGTTTTCTCTTAGAAATATATGATAGTGCTTTATTTATTGATTTTCTCGCAAAGAGTAAGGAAGCGGCGAGCCGTCCTATGATGGATAGCGATATCACCGGCACAACCAACGAGCGCCTCGCCGGTACAACCCCTGACAGGACTCCCTGGCATGATACGGATACCGGCGCAGTTCCCATCGAGAGCGAAGAGGCAACACCGCCAGGTAGCGTCTACTCCGATAGGGGCCGCCCACGAACATCGCAAGATATACCCGAATAGTGAGTAGCACAGTAACTTCCATCGATTATCAGCAGCCTGGTAAGTATCTTACCAGGCTGCTAACGTTTCTAGCGCACCGCACAGCAGCTATGCAGCAAAATTCCTCTCACTCATGCGGCGCCACCAACATTCCCTCCTGAATGCTCACACGCCACTTTATTCTTATACTAACCATAAGTAGCGCAGCAATAGATGAGTGATCATTCCATATATACATCACCTTCTATAGAAATACCCATGCTTTACATTCTGAAGTAAAAAATAGCCTTGACATCCGTAACCCGTTATGATATAGTATGAGTGTTCCTGATACAGGGAACACCCACCAGGGAAGCAAAGAAACCCTGGCACTTGGCGAAAGGCCTTGCATTGAGGTAATCCTGAAAGGAGGCCTTATGAAGCTCATGAAGAAACCAATTCGTTTGATGGGGATGGTATTTCAAATTGACTAGGAGCGCCCGTGGAAGCGGGCATACCGAGCCCCTGAACATCTAGTCACATCCCTTTATCTTAACCGCAACTCGTGGTAGAAGTGATGCGGAATCTAGATGGCAGGCTATGCTATAGGGTTGGCGGAGGTGAACAGGGGAATGATTGCTTTTCAGCAACAAATACTAGCCTATGTGGAAAATAGGACTCGGTTGACGTAAAACACGGGAGTTGTGAATAACAAGAGACACACGAGGACTGGATAGCCGTGATTATCCAGCCCTCGTTGCATATTCTCTTATCTCCCACTAGACGACTAGGCACTTCGTCTCTCTGATCAGGGAATCGTAAACGCGAGACATCTGGCTCGCAACTTTCTTCCAGCTATATTGCAGCACGGAGTCGCGAGCGGCTGCGCTCATATCAGCTCGCAACGCGGCATTTTTCAGCAGCAGATCAAGACGTTCCGCAAAAAAACCTGGGCAACGGGGCACGAGGAACCCGGTTTCGCCCTGTCGCACTATCGTGGTCAGGCCGCCCGCGCGCGTAGCCACGACCGGCGTGCCACAGGCCAGCGCCTCCACCGCTGCCAGGCCGAAGCTTTCATGATAGGAAGGCATCACCATGACATCAGCGGCGCTATAGATGATTGGCAATTCTTCTTGTGGCCTGGCTCCCAGAAACTTGACGCGAGCACTGATCTTCAACGCTTTCGCTAACGCCTGGAGCTGCTGGAGTTCTTTATCGCCTGTGAGCTTGCCTCCGACGATGACTATCTGTGCATCTTCCTTCATCATGGCTGCGGCACGCAAGAGCACATCTGGCCCTTTAAATGGATCTAATCGACCGGCGAACAAAAGGACGGCTCGCTCCGGCTTCACCCCAAGATATTCGCGAGCCTGCCGCCGATCATGTGGCACAAATAGTTTGAGGTCCACACCGCAGGGAATCACTTCTACCTGGCTGGGGCTGGCTCCACAGAGGCGGATCATCTGTACCCGCTCATCGGCAGTGGCAGCGATAATACGATCAGTATGCTGAATCAGGCGCTGCTCCATCTCTAATCGCAACGCAGGCTCCGGCTCATGCGGATTGGCCTCCTGCTTGAGACGGCCTAACGTATGGAACATAGTCACATGCGGCACATCCCAGGCGCAGGCAAGTTGCATCGCGGCGACGCCAGATAACCAGTAATGGCTATGAATAATATCATAGCTTCTCCCCTCGCTACGTCTAAATTCTTCGATATTACGCGCGAACACAGAGGTATAGTGATGGAGGTCATTTTTGTGAACAGGCGACCTGGGTCCAGCCTTTATATGGATTACCCGTACGCGGCAATTCAGCGGCACAATTTGCGGGGTACGTTCGTCGGTCCAGCGGGTAAAGATATCAACATTAATGGCGTTTTGGGCCAGTTCTTGCGCTAGCTGACGCATATAGACATTCATACCGCCAGCATCTTTTGTTCGTCCTGGCGTGTCCAGCGGCGACGTGTGGATGCTGAGCATGGCGACAGAATACGACATGTCGAAGCTACTCCTCTTCTTCAATTGTCTAGCAACATTCATTACAGATGCGAGGCCAGCGCCCTTCGCCAGCAAACAGCTTACGCTCAGTCATCTCGCTTCCTCCTTTCATGTTCTCCATAGATCAACAACAATCCTGAGAAACGTTTCTATTTCCTCATGGTCTCTTTGAACGATTGCGCAGGTCGTTGATAGCGTCATACATTTCCTGCAAGTCGGCCCCTGACGATTGCGAGAGGTCATTTAAACAATCGCAGCGCAGTTCGAGGGCGGCGGTAAAATCCTGGCATGTCATACCGGTCCAGGTTGCCAGGTCGGCCAGGATGGGCTGATCTGCATGCTCAAAAGTGTCGTCGAAGTTATTCCAGAGTGAGAGCGGAACAGGCATTATTTCATCAGGACGCCCGGGAGTTGCGTCCGGCTGGATAAAATGCGTGGTAAACCAGCGCCGTTTCGGTGGATAGATACGACCCGCCAGGCCAATATTTACTACCAGCCCCAGACGGCGGATATCTTCCGCTTTTAGACGTAAATCATGCTGGTACATATACATAACATCATCAATGGTATCGGCATGCACGCTTGTGGCGATATGATAGCCCTGGGCAGGCAACGTGAGGTAGCGCCGGGCTATGCGTCCCCACATATAAATCGGCAGATGGTCGCTCACTTCATTACATAACGCATAGGTCGTCGCCGGATCGACATCTGGCAGGCGCGTAAAGGCGAAATTTTCGTACATACCGGACATATACGCCAGCGCCGTCCCCTCCGGCAAAAACTGGAGCAAGGCATTGAGGGTTGTGGTCTTCCCCACGCCTGGCTGGGGATCGGTGGGTCCTGCCACGGTGAGGGAGGCTCCCTGTTCAAGCAATAGCCAGACCAGAGCAGCAGTCTCCGCATCGACACTGCCTAACGCGATAATTTGCGCTATTGAAAGCGGACGTCGAGATTCATAGTGCCAGTAGTAGCGCTCATAGGGATCTCGCGGATCAAACATGCTCTGCTCCCTTTCCAGGTGCGATCAAACATACCACTGATAAACTTACGTTTTCTGCTCACCGACTTCTTGTGTGATATCAGCATTTTTCGGCGCTGCGAGCTGGGGCGGCTTCAACCACCCGGGATGAGGGCTCCACCCGATTGAAACGACACGCGGATGTTGCTCTTTTTCCATTTCAACCAAGCTCACAGAGGCATTATCTATCATCAGCGTTCCCGCTCGCCCGGCTGCTAAACCGGTGTAATGGGCCAGCAACAGCTTCACCACATCGGCATGAGCTACAAATACAGGATACGAGCCAATATCATCTTTCGCCAACCAGCGCTCGATTGCCGCCACGACGCGCTGCTGGACCTGGGGAAATGTCTCGATCCCCTCGGGAGCAACTGTGGGATCTCTGACATATTCTTTCCAGGCCGGATCGCTTTTGGAGAGTTCCTCCATGACCTGGCCCGCCCAGCGGCCCACATCCGTGTCCATCAGCCCCGGTTCCTGCTCAATGGGCAAATTCCTCCCATCCGCGATAATTTCAGCCGTTTGCATAGCCCGCTCTAATGGGCTGCTGATGATAGCACTGATAGGCAATACGGAGAGAGCTTCAGCCAGACGAGCGACCTGTTGACGTCCCGTATCAGATAAAGTAACGCCGGGAAGCTGCCCCGGCAGACGGTGTTCAACATTCCATGTGGTTTGCCCATGCCGAATAATGAGCATCGTTCTTTTCATACGAGTTTGTGTACTTTCCACCATACCATGTAGTAACCATAGGTGCAATCGCCAGCGTAGAAAACGCCCGCTTACTGCAAGGTAAATCCATAACACTTGTAGCGGAGCATATATCTCGCCGAGCAACCTTCTTACTGTATTTCTACTTGACATCTTCGGGTGTGATGCCATACTCCCCTCAAAGAGGCGGTGCGAGTTGATGGCTCCCTCGACCCGCTTGGGGATACTGCAATGCACCAGCCTGTAACAACCGTTCGAAAGTCGATCTGGTTGTATTGTATCAGGGAGGAACATGAGGCTGCAACTTGTGTAGGGGCCGGGCTTGCTGTGGTTTTTGCAGCAAGAATCACTCCTTCAGGATACGATCTACCCAATTAAATATCTCGTAAAGGTCCGTACCAATAAAAGGCTGTAAAGAAATAATCCCGGAAACCAGGGGAAAGAGAATTATAGCATCTTCTCTGGTCTGAACATATAACCATGATTGTTGAATTAAATGCAATAATTGTTCATATTGATGTGAGATATAGAGATAGTGCCCCAGTGATCTAATAGCCCATGATCTTGCTTCCGTCTTTTTCATCGCATCAATAATCTTCTGGGCCTCGTCCCATTTTTCCTGGGCTTGCTTCCATTGTTTTGCCTGGACAAATGCGTTGCCCAGCGTACAGAGTGCTTCTACCTTTCCTCGCTCATCATGCATTTTACTAATAATGGTTTCAGCCTGGTGCCATTGCGTATGGGCTTCATCCCATTGTTGAATCAGTGCATATTCGCTTCCTAGAGTGCTCAAAGCTCGTGCTTTCCATCCATCGTCCTTAATAGATGCGATCACCTTCCTTGCTTGCTCCCACCGCTGAGACTGGGCTAGCGCTTCTGCAAACCTGCGTAAAGCTTGTGCTCGTTGGTCGCCTATACTAATTTTTTTAATTACCTCATTTACTTGCTCCCATTGTTGGGCCTGCGCGAGTGCTTCGGCCAGAGTCAGTAAAGCCTGGGTTCGTAACTTGATGCCTTTGATGGACGCGATAATGTGTTCGGCTTTCTCCCATTTCTCTTGTGCATGTTCCCTCTGTTGCGCTTTAGCATAAGCATTGCCTAACGCTATCATCCCCTGCGCGCGTTCTCTTTCCGGCGTGATGAGCTGAAGCAGTTCTTCTACTTTTCCCCATGTTGTTTGAGCGTTCACTAGCTGATGATCCTGGGCATACGCTTCGCCCAGTGCAATGAGACTTTGGACTTGTTGCCAATAATCACCAATGGAGGCGATGATTTTTTCTGCTTGTTCCCACTGTTGAGCCTGCGCAAGAGCTTTCCCGATTTCTCGTAAAGCTTGTGCTCGCTGCTTACTCACTTCAATGGATGCGATGACGCTTTCGATTTGCTGCCATATTTCCTGGGCAAGCTCATGCTGTTGCGCCTGAACCAATGCAATACCCAACTCGCATAACACTTCGGCGCGTTTTCCGTTTTCTTCAATAGTACCGATAAATGTTTGGGCTTGTTCCCACTGTTGAGCTGCGACTAATGCCCCGGTAAGCTCTCGTAGCGTGCGGGAATTTTGTTTATTACCATCAATGAAGTTGATAACCTGCGGAGCGAACTCCCACCTTTGGAGCCGCATTAATGTAACAGCAACTTTTTGCAGGATCTGGTTACACCACTCACTTTCTTTCATCGAGTTGGTTATCGTCGTAACTGTCTCCCATTGTCTCTTTTCAATCAAAGTTTCGATAAGTTGTAGTAATGCTTGAGTCCGCAGTTTATTATCTTCGATAGCGTAAATAGTCTCTTGTGCATATTCCCACTGTTGAGTCTGGATTAAAATTTTTACGAAATTGCGTCTGAGATGATTTCGTTGCTCAGCTTTTTCGAGGGGGTCGATAAGCTGTTTGGCCTTCTCCCATAATAGGGAGGCGCGTTCCGCCTGGTGTATCCTTGTAAACGCTTCTCCCAGTTTGAGTAAAATACCAATTTGCTGCTTATCTTCTTCAATGGCATAGGTAGCTTGCTCCGCTTGTAAAAGAGTTGTTTTCGCGCGCTCATGCTGGTCTACTCGTATCAATGCTTCTCCTAATTCATAAAGGGCTCTGGCCTGATCGCGGCTAGTATCAAGTGTACGCGGAATTCTTTCTGCCTTTAGCCAGACTGCTTCAGCCTGCTGATCTTGCTGTGAGCACGCTAAATCCCTTCCTAGCAGACAGAGAGACTGGATTTGTTTACCAGGGGTATCAAGCGTGTTGATCAACTGTTCGGCTTTCACCCATATTGCTTGAGCTCGCTCGCTTTGTTGTAATTGTGTCAGCATACTTCCAAACACACAAAGAGCCTGTAACTGCTTATCATTATCTACGAGAGCATCGATCATCCTTTCAGCTTTCAGCCATATTGACTGAGCTTGTTTTTCATATCGAGCTTTGACATAGGCACTACCCAACTTGCAAAAAATCTGAATTTGCTCCTCACTATTTACAATAGAACCGAGAACGTTCTGGGCCTTCTCCCATTGTTGAGCCAATGCCGCAGCTTTCCCAAACTTGTAGAGCGCCTGTAATCGCTGCTGTCTGTCTTCAATAGAAGCAATAAGCTGTTCAGCCTCCGTCCATACCAACTGAGCTCTCTGTATTTGGTCATTGTGAACTAATGCTTGCCATAGTATGCTCAGGCTATGGACTTTTAACTCATTATCCTTAATTAGATTGATTACTGCCTGGGCACGTTTCCACTGCTGGACCTGAGTTAAGGCTCTCCCCAGTCTGAACAAAGCTTGTGATTGCATCATGTTGTTTTGCAGAGCTGTGATGGTCGATAGAGCTTGCTCCCATTGCTGTGCTAGAAGCAATGCATCCCCTAATCGCAGTAGAACCTGCGCTTGTTTTTCGTCGGACGGCATAGCTTTAATCACCAGCAGAGCCCGTTTCCACTGTTGAGTCTCTATTAACGCTTCCAAACAGCGTTGGGACGCCTGATCGCGTTGCGCCTTATGTTTGATGTATTTGATTACTGCACAAGCTCGTTCCCATTGTTGTGCTCGCGCCAATGCCTTTGCTAATTCTTGCCAGGCTTGTGCTCGTTGTTGCTCGTTTTCGATTGAGAGGATAATGGTGCGCGCATGTTCCCATTGTTGCGCTTGTATTAACGCGTTTCCTAACTCAAACCAGGCTAATATACGCTGTTGCTTATCCTCAATAGAGACAATTATTGCCTTTGCCCGTTTCCATTGCTGCGCTTGCATCTGTGCCTTTCCTAACGCCAGCATGCCTTCGTCTTTCTGCTCGCTAGTAGGTAAAGACATAATCACCTGCCTGGCCTGATTCCATACAGCGTATGCTCTTTTTGACTCTTGAGCCTGGAAAAGGGCGCTTCCTAGCATGACCAGCCCTTGAGCTTTAGCCTTAGGAGGATCAATAGAGGCAAGAATAGTCCCTGCCATATCCCAACAGTGTGTCTGAACAAGAGAAGCTACTAATTTTAGTGAAGCCTGAGCACGAGTCTCGCTATCTTTAATTGCTTGAATAACCTTTAGTGCCTGCTCCCACTTGCCTTTTTGCGCGCATACTTCGCTCAATCTGCAAAGAATTTGCAGCGTTTGTTGTTCATCCGTTGGCAGCGATGTCACAGTTTCTTCGATCTGTGTCCACATAGCCTGTGCGCATTCATCCTGTTGCGCTTGTATTAATGCCTCCCAAAGCCCGACGAGTGCTTGTAGACGATGAGGTGTACTCTTGATAGCTTTGATGGTTCTTTCTGCAAAATCCCACTGTTGAGCTAAAACCAGAGCCTTTCCCATCTCATACCGTATCTCATCTTTCTGCTTACTTTTTTTACGAAGAGACGCAATTGCCTTTTTGATTTGCTCCAGTACATCCTGGGCCTGCTGATATTCTTGATGTTGTGTCAGGGCAAGCCAAAGCTCGTTTAATGCTAGAATGCGTTGTGGCTTGAACTCGATGGAGTTGATGAATATGTGAGCCTGGCTCCATTGTTGGGCCTGGATCGCTGTGCTAGCTGCATTATGCCAGGCTTGCGCTTGTTGTTGCCCGTCTTCTATGGAGCGAATGGTAATATCTACACATGCCCATTGCTGAGCCTGACTCAGCGCTTTTGCCAATTCACATCGAGCCTGTATCTGTTGCTGTTCGTTTATTATCAAGCCAATACTTGCTTTGGCCCGCTCCCATTGTCCAACTGAAGCCCAGGCTTGTCCTAACCTTTTCAAGGCCGACTCTCTCTGTTCACCGTGCTCAAGAGAGGCTACCATTTTTTCTAAGCGCCCCCAGACAGCTTGCGCTTGCTCCCGTTGCTGAGCTTGAGCCAATGAGGCTCCCAATGTATAGAGTAATTGAATGCCTAGCTCATTTTCCATTAAGGCGCCTGCAATGTCTTCAGCCTGACTCCAGGCCGCTAGAGCCTGTTGATCTCGTTGCTCCTGTGCCAGGGCCTCTCCCAGTTCACAGAGGATCAAAATCTTTTGTAAACTTTTCTCTAGAGAGGTGATCGTAGACCGAGCGATTTCCCATTGTTGGGCTCGTATTAACGCTCTACTTAGCCCGATCATGGCCTTCTCTTTCTGATCGTTCTTGCTGATAGAGGTGATCACAGCCTGAGCATGTTCCCACAGATGCGCCTGGATAAAAGCTTTGCTTAATGTCTGCAACATCTGATCTTTTTGTGGACTCTTTGGTGCGATCTCAATAGTTTCTTTTGCTGTGACCAATAGAGCACTGTAGGATAAGCATTGTTGAGTTTGTATCAATCCTTTTACTAGCTTATCGTAGGCTGGAATGCGTTGGTTTATGTCTGCAATGGAGATGGTTGCCTGCATAGTTTTCTGCCAGGCCATTTGGGCTAAATCATGCTGCTGATGATGTGTTAACGTGGTTGCTAATTCGTAATATGCCAGGGCTTTCTGCTCGTTACCTTTCAGGGAGGGAATAAGCTGTATTGCCTGTACCCAGAAGGTACGCGCCAGTTCATCGTTCTGTGCTTTTGCTAATGCATCGCCGAAAACACGCAGGGTTTGTACCCGTTGATATGTTTGCTTAATGGCAAAAGCGACTTTTTTGGCCTGCTCCCATTGCTGGGTTCGTATAAAAAGCGTTCCCAACTCATGCAATATCAAACTCTGATCGTGGCTACTCTCTATTTCACCTGCAATGTCGCCGATTGTGGCTAGCAGCTTTCTGCTTTCGGCGTTCTCATCTGGCTGTTCCGCCATTTGTTGAGCGATCCCAAGCAGCGCCCTTGCTCTCGCGAATGGGTCGGTTCTTAGCTCAGCCAATCCAAGAGCCTCTTGTTTACGATTGAGGAGTAAAAGCAGGCGATATGCAGCTACTGGATAAAGACTGCTGCGGCTGGTTAAGCTACAGCGTAGCAGGGTATAGCGCCAGAGGCGGGGAAGCTGCCGAATTTCTTCCTCACTGGTTCTTATTTCGTCGCCATTACACCATGCCTTAACAGCCTGTCGCCCCAGATCGAGATCCTGAGCATAAGAATAAGTATTCGGATCACTGGAGCGCATTTTTGCTTGCCCAAACTCACCCCTGTCAAGCACATCGAAGAGGCGCTCCCACTCCTGCGCATGATAGAGATGCGTGATATAGTGCTGACGAGCATAATTGCGGCGTTTCTGCTCGGCAATATTTCTGGTTGGTTGCCATATGATAGCAAGGTCAGACTGCTCACACCAGCGGGCAATCTTCGCATGATACTCCAGGATATCGTCACTACTGAAGAGGTGTGCGTCTTTTCCAGTAAGATAATCTCGAAATTTCAAATGATAAAGCGAATAGCGAATTTGCGCATCTTCTATGACAAACCCTCTAAGTCGCTTGATGCTGTCTGCGAGCCGGTCGATACCCACATGAATGATTTGCTGAATATGGCGTATTTCAAGCGGCTCGCGCGTGGCTAGAAGCACCCCAAGCACAGGTTTGAGAACATCGCTCCACTCATCATTGGGCTTCCTCAGACGGCTAATAGCCAGAGAAAACAAATTTCCCGGATTGTTTGCCACGCGGTTAATGATTTTTGTAACTTCTACGTCCGTGCTGCCTTGTTCTGCTATCTCTTTCGCTGCAAGATCAAGGGTATATGTGTCCGATATCTTCTGATATATCTGACTGGCCTGTTTTTCATCCAAACGCACATGCCGATGCTGCAATAGCAGATCAAAGTCACTTCTATTAAGGTTGAGAAGCGGATAAAGGTGATTGGGCTTGAGCAAGTCGAGTGGTTCTAAGGTGTCATCGGGTCGAGTGCCTAAAACAAAGACAATCCCTTTAGGAGGATCAGTGGGAAGGAAAGAAAGATCACGCTTTAAGGCTATGTTTTCGTCCTGAAGTTGATCCAGGCCATCAATGAAGATAACCTCTTGTATACCTTTTGCCGTCAGATCTGCGAGCAATTTTGCGAAAGAAACGTTCAGCACAGGTCTGGCATGAGATGCTTTTATGTAAATATCATGGAGATTATGCTTGAGTAGCAACTGCGCCATGATGGAAAGCAGGAGCACAACTTGATAATCTCTGCCAGCATTAAGAGGAATGAAATGGTGAGCGACGTTTTCTGGCCCATATTCTTCGACGAGTTTGGCAATAATACTACTTTTCCCCAGTCCCGCAAGCCCCTGAATGGTGACATATCCTCCTGTTTGTTGTACCTCAGCAATCAGGTGATGGAGATCTGTTAATTCCTGGTGCCGGCCCACAAAGCTACTGAGCTTATCGCGAATAATGTGGCTATGATCGGTAATGAGGGCGCGCAGATATTCTTCTCTATCATAGAGAGAAGTATCGACGCGATTGCTCTCAATGGCGCTCCTTTTTGTTTCGGTAAACCAGATTTCTCTTGCTACCCCCTGTATTTCCATCTCTAGTTGGGGTTCGGGGATAAACGGTCCTTCCTGGAGCGTCTGGTTAGCCTCCTCAAGAAATTTGGCTTTATGCTCCCAGATGTCGTTCAAGGAGAGGGAATGCTCATCAGGAGACACCTCACGAAAGTGTGCCCCACAAGCATTTATCAGCATCCAGGAGAGAAAGCCCGCTCCTCCGTCCAGTGTATCCAGCTCTCGCGCTTTTTCTGTCGCCGGGCAAGCAGTAAGTATCACACTTGCGCTTCCCTGAAATGTTTCAGCTAATAATCCCCCCCCCTTAAAAATTCCCGTAATTGCTCTTCCTGAGTAGCAACAATCTAAAATGAGCACCTTGTAGCTGGCTGCACATTTACGCATAATGTTCTTGATGGACTGAATATCTATAGCCGTTGTATCCAGGGCATCAAGATCTGTATGCTGAAGAATCAGGTAGAGACAACCATCATCGACATAGCCATGTCCAGAAAAATGCAGGACAAACAAATCGCCATATTCGCACTGCCTGGCAAAGTTCCTCAAGTCGTTTAGCGTTGCGTTTCGGTCATGCCCTACGGAACATTGGACCCGTGCAAAAGCGCATGGCCCATCTCGTAATACTGTACTTAAACGTTCCGCATCCTTCTCGGCATACTTGAGCGGCATGAGTAACTGTGGTCCATTAGCTCCTATGAGAAATGCATGACGTTGCTGGCTCATTTTTCCGCTTTTTCTCGTGGTCCGCTACTATTTTCGTTTGATGTCTCGCTGGCTTTGGGAGAATCTGGCGGCCCACTGAGTATGTGTCGTTCGTTACTTGAGCGTACATATTTGCGTTGCATGACCGTTTTACCATCTGTATCACGCGTCTCGGTTTCTTCGATGACCCAGGTCGTGAAACGGTTGGGGGGAGTGATCTGGTCCAGGATGCGAATAATAACAGGTGTTAGAGAGGAGATAAGTGTAGCAGTTGCCAGAATAATGTCCACAGCAACATCTTTGCTTCCAGGTCTGGCCTGTGGGTCTGGCCCTTTAGTTACACGAATTGAGGGAAAACTTCGTCGCAGCTCCTGATAGAGATCTACCTCCTGCCGATAAAGTAGCTCTTGTACTGCGGGAGAAAGGTCAAGGATCACTTTTACTTCGTCAGACATATATTCTCCTAGCTTTGCTGTTTTTTTGACACAGAGATGCATGAAGGGTAGGATAGTAGATACAATATTTGTATGTCTACTTAAATATGGCTTTTAAGACTTTATTACTATACCATGACCTTTTCCCTTTCCCTGGAGTGCTTGCTGCCATTATTGCCATTGCGTCTACTATCTCCACTTCCTCTTTCTTATCGCAGAAAGTGCGCTCCATCACCGACTTTTTCATGACCTCAAGACGTATGCTCTCGTCTTGGCCTTGACCGCTCAAGAATAGCAGCCGCATCGACGCCTCTTGGCAGCGTTCCAAAGGCTCTACCCCAATCACCCGCCAGACGCGTGGCACAGAAAGCGTCTGCAACGGCTGGATACCCATGCTGTACCAGGAGCGCCCCCTGGAACACGAGCGCCATTTGCTCCACGAGATATCTCGCGCGCCATTCCAGCGCCTCTCCATCAGCTAGTTGACGCTGAAGATGCGTGACTGCTGTATCAAGGCGTGGCTCTGCTTTGCACGCCGGGGCGAGTTCCGCAAAAAAATGGTCGAGTGCTTGCGGCTCCCTGGCGAGGGCTCGCAGTACGTCCAGTGCGTTTACATTGCCTGAGCCTTCCCAGAGAGAATTGAGTGGGGCCTCTCGGTATAGTCTGGGTAGCATGCTCTCCTCGACGTACCCGTTGCCTCCCAGACACTCCAGGGCTTCGGCAACATGCACCGGACCGCGCTTCGTCACCCAGTATTTGCCAATAGCCGTCCCCAGCCGTTTGATCAATTGCTCATGTTCGCTCGTCTCTGCCTGATCACAGGCCCGTGCGAGCCGCATCGCCAGGATTGTCGCGGCCTCCGACTCAATAGCCAGGTCGGCCAGCACGTTCTGCATGAGAGCCTGCTCCAGGAGATGACGACCAAACGCCTGGCGATAGGCCGCGTGGTGGGTCGCTTGCGCGACTGCCTGACGCATGAGTGCGGCAGTACCCAGCACACAATCCAGACGGGTAAAGTTGACCATTTCCACGATGGTGCGCACACCCTTGCCTTCTTCTCCCATCAGCAACGCCCAGGCATGGTCGAATTCCACCTCACTGGAAGCATTGGAGCGATTCCCCAGCTTCTGCTTGAGACGCTGAATCAAAAAACGATTTCTCGTGCCATCAGGCCGCACGCGCGGGAGCAAAAAGCAGGAAAGTCCTCCCGGAGCCTGAGCCAATATCAGGAAGAGATCGCACATCGGAGCTGAACAAAACCACTTGTGCCCGGTCAAAACATAAGCTCCATCTCCCACCGGATGCGCTTGTGTGGTATTGCTGCGCACATCTGATCCTCCCTGCTTCTCGGTCATGCCCATACCACAGAGCATCCCTTTCTTCTCTGTAGCGGGGCGCAACCCGGGATCATACTCAAGCGAGAGCAATTGCGGCAACCAGTTTTGGGCCGGGCCAGATTGCCTGCGGAGCACAGGAATGGCGGCATGCGTCATCGAGATTGGGCAGCCATGCCCGGCCTCAACCTGGGCAAAAAGGTAGAAAGCAGCGGCCCGCGCCACATGGCTTCCCGGCACATCATCACGCCAGGAGGAGGCATGCATTCCCCAGGCCACCGCATGCTTCATCAGGTGATGGTAGGCGGGATGAAACTTCACTTCATCGATGCGGTGTCCGTAACGGTTGTGCGTCTGCAACACCGGCTCGTACGTATTGGCGTCGAACCCCCATTGGATGGCCTCTTCTCGTCCAGCGAAGGCGCCAATATGGCTCAGGCGCTCCTGTGCCCAGCCAGCTCCCTCGCGCTGAACGCTTTCAACCAGGGCGCTATCTTGCGTAAAAACATTGTAATCGACCAGAGGTGGTGGCTGATTAAATACCGCATGCGTGCTGGATTGGACAACAGGAGCCTGGTTCATAATATCCATACGATTTTCCTTTCAACCGTTTCACACGGGCGTCTGTTTCTCTCTATGCAGAGCGTTTTGACCATAAAGACGACCTCCTGAGCCATTGCAACGTTTGTCATAGTCCCCTCAGTATACCTCGTAAGGTCATCTTCTGTCTGCTTCCTGGCCCTGGGATCATCCATTCAAATGGGCTTGAGCCAGAAGTCCATGCTCTCTTTGCCAGTCCCGACGGATTGTGGCACAATACATCTATGGGCATTATTGCGAGATGCTCACCCGCGGCGAACTGACGCAGCTCCAGGCGGCGACCTCTGCCGCGCTCGCCACATACAACCAGACGAAAGGATTCAAACATGTGGAAGATCGATGCGTTCGCGCACATCCTGCCTCGTTCGTATCTCGAACGGCTGGAGCGCCAGCTTGAGAAAACGATGGCTCCGAGTCGGCTCGACTACTACCGTGAGGGCGTCTTCTCCTTCGATCCGGTGCTAACAGACCTGGACGCGAGATGGCGGAAAATCGAGCCTTACGGCGATTACGCACAGATTCTGGTGCTTGCTGTGCCACCGCTCGAAGAGGTCGGGGCGCCGGAAGTCGCGGCGGAGTTCGCTCGCATCGCCAATGACGAGATGGCGGAACTGGTACGGCGCTTCCCAGACCGCTTCGTCGGCTTCGCGGCTGCGCTACCGCTAAGCGACGTTGACGAGGCTTTGCGTGAGCTCGACCGCGCACTGACTCAGCTCGGCGCGCTGGGCGCACAGATGTACACCAACGTTCTGGGCGTGGCGCTCGACGATCCGCGCTTCGAGCCGCTATTTACCAGACTCGAAGCTGCTGGCCGCGCTGTATGGCTTCACCCCACGCGCAGCGCAGCGTGGGCCGACTATCCGACTGAGAGCAGCTCCGACTTTGGTCTGTGGTGGTCAATCGGCTGGCCCTACGAAACCGCCGCCGCCCTCTCACGCCTCGTCTATTCCGGGCATATGGAGCGTCACCCGCGTCAACTTGTGATCGCGCACCACGGTGGCGGCATGGTGCCACACTTCTCCGCTCGGCTCGCTATGGGTCCCGGCTATCGGCAGGTCAAGGACAAACTGCCGCGACCACCACTCGAATATTTTCGCAGGTTCCACGTTGACACGGCACTGTTCGGCGCGCCACACGCGGTTCGCTGCGTCATCGAATTCTTCGGCCCGCAACATGTGCTATTCGGCACCGATATGCCACTCGGCCCCTCGAACTCGGTCGAGGCGACGATAGCGGACATCGACTCGGCTGGTCTTTCCAGAGAGGACATGACTGCGGTCTACTCTGAGAACGCCGTACGCCTGCTTGGGCTGATGACCAGCTAGTGCCACTTCTTTTGTCGTCCGGGCGCCGGTGTTCTCGAACCCAACCCGGTCATGCACGATGCTGACCCGATCAGGCACCTGCAACCGTTGGATGCCACCTAGCGGTTGCGGGTGGCCTCGACCGACTTGAAGCGACGGTCGAGGTCCGAGCCAAAAAGAAATAATTGTGAAGATGGAGACCTGAGTTTAGATGAGTAAACACATTCTCGCCGGCAGCGCCGGGTTTATGGCAAACCAGGGCATACCAACTTTGGGTCCTGTAATACAGTACGGGTTGGAGCTTACGAAACAAGCAATTCCCAGGCTTTGCTATCTAGGCACAGCCTGCGGAGATGTACCTGCCGGGGCGGCAAACTTTTATACCGCCTGTCAAAATCATCAAGTCATCCCCGGTCACCTGGCGCTGTTCCCTATGCCAAACACTCATAATGTCAAGGATTTTTTGCTCGCGCAGCATATGATCTGGGTAGGCGGTGGCTCAGTCGCGAATCTGCTAGCGGTATGGCGTACGCACGGCCTGGACGAAATACTGCGTGAAGCCTGGGAAAAAGGTATCGTGCTTGGCGGAATAAGCGCTGGCTCAATTTGCTGGCACACTGGAGGGACAACGGATTCATTCGGGGTAGAGCTTCGAGCAGTCACGAATGGGCTGGGCTTTGTTCCTTACTCGAATGGGGTACATTATGATAGCGAGGAAAGACGGCGCCCCCTCTTCCAGAAACTTATCAACGATGGCATATTACCGGAAGGCTATGCTACTGACGACGGTGTAGCGTTACATTATGTAGACCGCAATTTACATAAAGTAGTTTCTGACACGCCTGGGAAGTACGCGTATCAGGTGGTAAAGACAGAGAGCGGGGTTCAGGAATCGCGCATAGAGGCAGAGCTTTTACAATAACTTAAAGGTCTAAATAGTCAAGAAAGATGGTATAATATAACCATCTTTGCTTTTTCCTGTTATCCCTGGAAAAAGGGATAAGCAGTGAGTAACATGCAACAGCACGCAAAAGCGAGGAGTGTAGCCATGTTCATCACTGATGGAGAAGAGACATTAGCTCATCAGTATGTCATTAATGCAGACAATTCAGACACCGCCGCTGAAATGATCCAACTCATCACGCGATATCTTCTTCTTACAGAGGCCATAGGAAATTTCTCTGCCGAAAGCGAGATTTTCGCTGGCTGGTCCCGGGTCCTCGCTAGCGTCTGTAAACCAGGCGACCGGCTCCTGGAGGAAATCTTCCTGTCCCCTCATCCTCAGGGTACCAACATTGGTTCTAGCCAGCAGATGATGGCCTATGACATGAGCCTGGCGCAAATCCAGGCACTGCTCAGAGCATGTTCCCTGGCGGCTGATGCCACTGGAACACTCAATATCGCGGATGAGACGTTTGGTCAGTTCGTAAGGAAGAAGGAATGACTTAATCTTGCCTTCGCGTTATCTATCATAGCATATGGCCCGCCTATAACCTCTCCTGGTATCGCTGCCGGACCAACAGAGGCTTTGGGCAGCGTGCTCTGGATCTGCGGTATCGGATCGGCCGTACAAACATTAGCAGGCTGATTTTGCGTCACAGAGCAGATCGCCGCCGTCAGAAAGTTTGCCGTCCCCAGAATCCCTTTAGAAACGTCCGTGTTCGGATCTTTCAAGCGGGTAGCAATGTCCGAGTAAGAAAGACCGGCCAGGGTATCAGGTGGGTAATATGATCCCGCCGATACTTGCTGATTTGCTATGCTGATAAAAGGAATTGCCCCGGGATTGCCCTGGATATAGGGAGGAGCATCGAATTTTTGCACCAGTTGCTCTTGCTCAGGAGTAAGCTGATCAAGGGGTTGATTATTGTTATCGCTGGTTTCGCGAGCGACAAAATCGATGTACTGGCTCTGATACGTCATAGTATGAAAGGAGTAAGTTGGAATACTACTTTCTGACGATATCAGTGGGTTTAGTGGCCCAAAGGTGCCAAAACGGCTGAGCGCGATGATCATGCCCCAGCGTTGTGCCGCGCAGAACGGACAAAATTCGCCTCCTACGTAGAGAATAACAGGCTTGCCATCCGTCCCTTTAAGTACCGGCTGACCCTTTAATGCGCTTATCGAGTTCTGGGCACTTCCAGTACCAACAGCCGCCAGCAATTTCGGATCAACGCTGGTGAGCGTTTTCAAAGCCTGATCCGCACCTGCGGTACTCTTCGACTGGTTTGAAATGTAAAAAAAGAAGCCAATCACAGCGGCGGCCAATACCAGGACAATGCCCACGAGCAGCCACGGATTATTTTTCTGCTGTCTGCTCCGCCTCTGACTGGACGATTGCGCACGCTGATCATGCTGTAGCCGTTGCTGACGCTGGTGGCGTGTCTGTTCGCGCCGTTGCGCTGCCGATGTATCTCGTTGTCTCGACTTTGCCATGATAACCTCTTTATCTATTTTGACAGATATTGCTTGCGATCGTAATTGTTCTGCTGCTTTCTCTTCAGACATTGTAGCACACCCACTTAACCTGTGCCTGAAGATGCCTTAGAGCGCGGATACTTAAATTTCCCCGTCAGAAAGGCATAAAAAAGAGCTAAGCGCATCTTCTTAAAATTTTGCTTGACAATTCATTACCAATAGAGTACAATCCTAATGCAGGAGCGGCAGAAGCCAATGGCTATTCCTGACCTGCCCAAAGACGCTGAGCCTCGTTCGTCTAGTGGCCTAGGACGCCGCCCTTTCAAGGCGGAGATCACGGGTTCGACTCCCGTACGAGGTATATTTTCCAGAGAAGCCTGATGAGCAACCTTATTTAAGCTCGTCAGGCTTCTCTGCATAGTTGCTAGCAAGTGCGATAATGGGGTAAGATCTTGCTTCATTGCCACAACAAAAACATCGTATAACGCTTATGTGAGGAGGCATCATCAATGATTAGCGTCGAAGAGGCACTCGAACGCATACTCGCGGAAATCAAGCCGCTAGCTATAACACAGGTTCCACTCTCTCAATCGCTCGGGCTGGTGTTGGCACAGGATATCATTGCTCAGGAGGATATTCCCCCGTTCGCCAACTCTGCTATGGATGGTTTCGCGCTTCTCAGTCAGGATAGCAAACCTCGCAATGGCACGCCTCCTCGCCTTCGTATCAGCGGCAGCGTGGCAGCAGGCTACATGGCCGATCATGCCGTTGAGGCTGGCACAGCCATGCGCATCATGACCGGCGCTCCCGTACCACCGGGTGCGGATGCAGTCATCCAGGTAGAGCTCACGCGTTCAGATGGCCCCGAGAGCGAGTGGGTAGAAATCTTGCAAGCAGTGACTCCAGGCAATAATATTCGTCCAGCCGGGGAGGATATGCGTCGAGGACAGACGGTTCTGTTGCACGGAACAGAAATCCGAGCCTGGGAAATCGGCATCCTGGCAACGCTGGGATGGGCCACGGTTCCAGTCACACGCCGTCCACGCGTCGCCATTTTAGGCACGGGAGACGAGGTGATCGATGTAGATGAGCCGCTACAGCCAGGAAAGATCCGCAATAGCAATAGCTATCTGCTTGAGGCAGCCGTTAAACAGGCGGGAGGAGAAGCTGTTCGCCTGGGGGTAGCACGCGATACCGTTGAGAGCCTGCGCGAAAAGTTTAGCGAAGCCATCAAATACGATCTTATCCTGACCTCCGGCGGCGTCTCCGTGGGTGATTTCGATCTGGTGAAGGATATTATGCAGGAGCAAGGAAAGATCAACTTCTGGCGTATCAACATGCGCCCAGGCAAGCCAGTTGCCTTTGGATATATTAGTGGCGTTCCGCTGCTCGGACTCCCCGGCAACCCGGTCTCCAGCGCCGTTACCTTCGAACTGTTCGGACGCCCGGTGCTACGCAAAATGATGGGACATGCGCGCTTAACCAGACCACAGATCGATGTCATTGTTGAAGATGGCGTGCAGGATCGAGCAATGCGGCGTCATTATGTACGGGCGCATGTTGAGTGGCGCGATAACCATTTCATCGCCCGCACCACTGGCAATCAGGGCTCCAATATCATGACCTCCCTTCTCAATGCCAACGCTCTGATAATTGTACCGGAGGGAGGCGTGACGGTAGCGCCTGGAGAGACGGCAAAAGCTATCATGCTTGACCGGCCCGAGATATAACTATATCGCTAGTCCTCTGACGTACAAGCAGTTCTTGCAGGCGGAATGCGATAGCGCAGTTGATCTCTGGACATGCCAAGTAAGCTTGCAGCCCGCACCCGGTTGCCATTACATCGTTCAAGAGCCTCTTGAATGAAGGTATGCTCGATTTTTCTCAGGAAAGCGAGCAGGTCAATTCCTTCCGGCGGCAGGTGCAACTGCTGTCGCAGCTCCTGTAAACGCTGGCTGTCATTCGTTCTCCCCTGGAGAATCGCTTCTGGTAAATCCTTAGGGAGAATGATATTGTTATCGCACAAAATCTGACCGCGCTGGATGACGCTGCGTAACTCACGAATATTTCCAGGCCAATGATAATGTAAAAGCAGCTCCATTGCCTCCTCACTGATACGCAATGGCGGCATCCCCTCAGCACTATGAAGCCGTAAAAAGTGCTCTACCAGAGACTCAATGTCCTCGGGACGCTCTCGCAAAGGGGGCAGCGTAATGGTAATCACCTTTAAGCGATAAAAGAGATCGTCACGGAAGGCGTTACGGGCGACAGCAGCTTGTAGATCCACATTGGTAGCAGAAATTATGCGCAGGTCAACGTGAATCTCTTTTGTGCTCCCAACACGGCGAAAGGTGCGGTTTTCAATAAAGCGCAGGAGCTTCGCCTGTAAACCCGATGGCATTGAACCAATTTCATCGAGAAAAAGCGTCCCGCCATCGGCTCGCAGGAGATAGCCTTCGCGAGCAACCTTCGCATCCGTAAAAGCTCCTGCTTCAGTACCAAAAAGCTCGGTTTCAAGGAGGGTTTCGGGAATTGCAGCACAATTGATATCGACGAACTGATAGGCCGTATGATTGCTTAACGCATGAATTGCGCGCGCAACGATTTCTTTTCCTGTCCCACTCTCCCCTTGAAGCAATACCGTTGTCGTCGGATACATAGCAATCTGGCGAACAATCGCCGCTACGGCCTGCATGGTCAAGCTACGTCCAACAATCATACCTGGGATCAGACAGTTATTTTCATCCGCTGCCAACGGTTTTTGGCAAGCAGGCAAGACCCGACCCTTCACACGTACCACCTCTGGTATTGTAATATCGATTAGTAGAGCTGATTCCTCTGGCTTCCTGCTGGAGTATAAACGCTACTCCCGTTGAACATCCCTGATGAGTTCTCCGGCTGGAGCGATTGAGGAGAAGCAACCCATCCCTGTCCAGGCACAAAAATAGCCCCGTTTGCCCCGTTGCCCCATTGTGATTGTGTCTCAAATGGCAACGAAGAAGCAAAATAAGGCTTACTCTCAGACGGAGAGAAGCCCGAAGACCAGGGTTGGACGGGGGCAGCAGCAGGCCCGGGAGCAACATATCCATTACTCAAACCGGCAGTAACCAGCCCCTGCGAAACCGGCGATAACTCATTCATCGGTAACGCCCCCGTTGGCATGGAAAGCTGAATAAGCCCCTCCGCCAGGAGTGAACCGGCAATAGAGCAAATCTGCTCCGGCAGTAGACCAAGATCTTGACAGGCCACTTGCAGGGAAGTACGACCATCCACATGCGTCAGGAGTCGCCACTGCTCTGGCGTCAATTGCACAGAAGGATTCTGCTCGCGCAAAGCGGAGAGATCAACCGGCACAAGCACCATCTCAGGCCGCATAAATGAGGTATCAACATATTTTGGCGTCACAGGCATCGTCACCGGCTGAGGAGGTGTAAACGACGCAGCCGGCGTCGATGGCATCTGGATACCAGGAAGCGAAGCAGAAAGAGGATTACCGAGAGAGGTTGTAATCGCCGGAGCGAAGGGTGCCTGACTTCCAGCAAGGGAGGCAGAGAGCGGATTTTCAGGAGTTGTAAAAGTTGGCGCCAGAGCGCCGGTAGAGGGAAAGGACATTTCATCTGGTATCGCATCGAGCAAAAACTGCCCGGTACTGGTCAACGTAGAAACCTCAGGCGTATCTTGCGACGGAGGGAATTTCGCGGTAGGAACCGGCGTCGCAGGTATCGCCTGCCTGTTACTGGGATAGAATTTGTCCAAAGCAGGCTGTTGAGATGGGGGAGACGATGCAGATAGCGAAGAAAGCAAAGTGGAAATAGAAAGTGCCACTAACAAGCGGTCGGAGGTGGGCGCGACATCTTCCTCAAAATAGATCTCCCCACTTGTCCATGTGAGCAGGATTTTTAAGGCGGCAAGGGCCTTTTTCGTGGCCCACCCGCGTAAATCCTCATGCCCCAGCTGCCCGCGATCCATCAGTGCCAGGGCAACGCGCGTTTCACCCGGCTGCGTTTCCCGTAGAGTTTGATAGGTGTCCTGCAAAGCCTGCGGCGAAATAATGCCATCCTGTAACAATTGCTCTCCGAGGGTCATCGCAGTACGAACAGGCCCAATGCATATCAGCCGTCCCCCTCGAATGTAGAGCTCTGCCCATGTCTCCCCTTGCTGCAATACCAGCATACCGTTCTTTTCATACATCTCGATACGCTGTAAAATATTTGCCAGACTTAATTGCTCTAACGTACCTATCAGTGACACAGTAATTCACCGTCCGTCCCAAAACGGCTCTCGATATACGGCGAGCACACTATTTTCTCAATATGTTCGCCAGCACAAGAGTCCTCTACGATTACATACGATACAGCATAATATACCAGATACCGCTCGTCGCCAGGCCAATAAGTGCCAGGCACCGTCGCCAAGAATCGTTCTGTCCTGCCTTTGAGAAGAGAGCACAGGAAAAGCAGGTTGTGTTAATGTGTTCTGCTTTATACGGAGGGAGAGGGATTCGAACCCCCGGGGCGGTTAACCCAGCTGTTTTCAAGACAGCCGCAATAGACCACTCTGCCATCCCTCCGCTACGTAGTTTACCATATCTCTCGCCGCTTTGGAAGAGGATGAGCAAACAAATTTGCCCGTTTTCCTGGCTTTTCACTCTTTTTTATACCCATTTATAGAAATTAAGCCCGCTTATCCATAGCAGTGAGTAGAGATGTTCCCATATAGGGGCGTAGTACTTTCGGGATCACAATGGAGCCGTCCGCCTGCTGGTACGTTTCCAGGATTGCCGCCATTGTACGCCCGATAGCCAGACCCGATGCGTTCAGGGTATGTACATACTCCGCGTGGCTATTTCTGGCTGCACGATACTTGATACTGGATCGGTACGCCTGAAATGCTTCACAGTTGCTGATCGACGAGATTTCCACATAGGATTTGAGCCCTGGCATCCATACCTCTAAATCAAGCGTTTTGGCAGCGGCAAAAGGGAGATGCGGAGCGCCAAGCGCCACAATACGATGAGGCAGTTCTAGCTGTTGCAATACAGCCCTCGCATGCTCAACCAACTGCTCAAACGCATTGTATGAATCGGCGGGTGCGACAATTTGAAATAACTCGATCTTATTGAACTGGTGCAGGCGCAACAGGCCACGCGTCAGACGAGAAGACGAGCCAGCTTCACGGCGAAAAGCTGTTGTCCACGCGACATAACGCAACGGCAGCGTATCAGGAGGCAGGATAGAATTGGAGTGCAACCCCAACAATGGCACTTCAGCCGTCGGATTCAAATAGAGCTCATCTACTGCACAAACGTAAACCTGTTCTTCGAATTTGGGTAATTGACCGGCGCCGACCATCATCGAACGCTTCACGAGCTCCGGTGGCATAACCTCAGTGTATCCATGCTCCCTTGTATGCATATCGAGCATAAACGAGATCAGCGCGCGCTCCAGCCTCGCACCGGCCCCCCTTAAAGTCACAAAGCGGCTGCCCGCGATCTTTGCACCACTTTCAGCATCAATAATCCCCAGGCGCTCACCCAGTTCCCAATGAGGCAGCGGCTCAAAATAGAACGCCATCGGCTGTCCCCAGTCCTTCACGGTCTGATCGTCATCTTCTGGCACGCTCTGATGCGGCAGATTTGGCAAGCTCTGCAACTGCAACTGCACCCGTGTATCAACGTCGGCATTCTGTAGTTCAAGCCGTCGCAGATCCTGCGATAGCGTTTTTGCCTGCTGATTCAAGCTCACACGTTCCTCTACAGGAGTCGTTCGTATCTGCTCTTTCAATCGCTTCAAGGAGGCGTATAAATCATCAATGCGTTTGGTTAGGCTGCGTTTCTGTTCTATTAAACGCAGCATATCATCAATATTGCGCGCATCATGCCGCCTGCGCAGCGCCTCACGTATCACCTGGGGATGTTGGTAAACATAATCAAGGCTCAGCAATTTTTCGCCTGTTCCTCATCTATTTTGAACAACATGTCTGCTCAGACATATCATGTAAACGTCCGTCTGTGTTTTTATTTTACGTCCCAATCCGTCCCTGTTCCTGTCAAAAAAGGGTCGCTGCGAGCAATGAGGAAGTCGTGCCAGGCTCTATTCTAACGTATGGAGCAGGTAGATTTCAATAGCAGTAGGAGAAAGACAGGGCTATTTACTTCTCTGAAGAAGAGGGGGTCAAGGGGCAGTGCCCCATAGGTGCGAACGTAAGCAAAAAAGTACCTGAACAACGGAAGAAAGAGACAAGGCATGGTTTTTTCTGCGACAGTCAACGTATTACACCATCGTTTGACAGAAAGCGAGAACCCCCATGCCT